>Ga0307486_1000179_pt1 | contig 65594 bp, 58 predicted proteins | sample CBIW02metaG_FD_203663 | JGI IMG/M metagenome (GOLD analysis project Ga0307486, IMG submission 203663) | Sea-ice brine microbial communities from Beaufort Sea near Barrow, Alaska, United States - CBIW 0.2 | ecosystem: Environmental > Aquatic > Marine > Coastal | place: USA: Alaska | collected... | reverse complement strand
TGCCATGTAAATACCTGTACGTTCCTCATTAAAGAAATCTAAATTTGCTGTAATGTCTCTGGTTTCGAAATCAAAACCCAGGTTTTGTTTTGTTGCAACCTCCCAGGTTACAGAAGACGAGGCTACTTGTGAGTATATCATTCCCCCATAATTCCTATCAGAACCATAGTCTGCCCATTGGTAGCCACCAACACCCCCTGAGATAGTGTATAAATAAGGAAAACGTTCTCCTCCCATTAACTGATCATTTCCTACTTTACCGTATGAATACCTGATTTTAAACAGCTTAATCCAGCTTACATTGTCCTTCATAAACTTTTCTCCAGCCATATTCCAGGCAAATGAGATAGCAGGAAAGAAACCATACTGCTTTCCAGGAGCAAAGTTCTCTGAACCGGTATAACCAAAATTGAAGTTGACAATATATTTATCTTTCCAGTTATAAAGCAGACGTCCCGCAAGTGCTTGATTCCTCCTAGAAATACCATTTTTGATATCACCACCAAGTGCAACTGTCTGTATAAACGAATCACGGGTTAATCGTACCGCGGCACCAATATTATGATTCCCGAAACTGCGGTCATAATTAAGCATCAGATCATAAAATTCGTTTCTATTTCCGGTTGAATAACTGGTCTGATAAAGTTCACTAGGGTCAGAAATATGTGAAAACACTAAATCTCCGTTTGCATCACGGGCACGGGCAGCGCGCCATTGCTCCGGCCATTTACGGCGTTCTATAGTGTTTCCGTTTTCGATATCATAGCCAACTATTCCTCTCATACGGAGCCCTTCTGTAATGAAGTTTAAATCCTGTTCAACAGTAATGTTGGTTTGTAACTTATTCACCCAATTCTCATTAAAGCCCGTTTGGGTAGCCATCACCCAGGGATTGGTTTGATTTCCCGTTCCAATGGACGGCACATAGCCATTTGAATACAAGACAGGCGTACGAATGGGGGAATAGCCAAATAGTGAACCCCAAAAATCACCATCGCCAAGTCCCGGGCTGTTTCGTTTACTAAGAGAACCTGCAACACCAACTTTTGCCACTGTTGTACTAGTGACATTAAAATCTGCATTAAGGCGGTAATTCCATCTTTTGTAATTTGCATTGGTATTATAATCGTCTTTCAGCGTTTCATCGATTGAATACATACCGCCTTCGTCTACATAACTGCCCGAAACATAAAACCGTGAAGTTGGTCCACCACCACTCATATTTAAATTAGCACGATATGTCATGGCTCCATCATTTAGTAGTCGCTCTTTCCAATCGACATTCGGATATAAATCGGGATCCAGACCTAATCGTAAAATTTCCAGTTCTTCTGGCTGATAAATGAGACCTTCGTTACGTGTAATGCGCGATTCATTTAACAAATTAGCATAACTTACACCATCTTCAAAGTCGGGTGTAATAGTTCGGGTATTATAAATGAATTCATCTTTGAAATTAATTTGTATTTTACCGTCACTTCCTCTTTTAGTGGTAATCAGTATCACGCCATTTGCTCCTCTGGAACCATACATAGCAGTTTCCGCAGCATCTTTTAATACAGTAATCGTTTTAACATCTTCAATATTAATTTCATTTAAATCGCGCTGGATATTATCAATCAAAACAAGGGGACTGCTACCTCCACCAAAAGTAGATATTCCACGAATCCAGAATTCAGAGATGTTCTTTCCCGGTTGGCCTGATTGAATCATCCCCATGACTCCTGCCACATTTCCCGCGAGAGCATTTGAAATACTCGAGGTAGGATTTGCTTTCATGTCTTCTACATCTATAGTAGAAACCGCACCGGTTAGAGATATTTTTTTCTGCTTACCAAAGCCCACAATAACTACTTCATCTAAACTGGAAGCATCTTCTTCCAAAACAATATTAAATTCTGTTTCTACCCCTACCGGAACTTCTTGGGTAGCAAAGCCAATATAGGAAATAACCAATATGGCATCCTCATTTGTGACTTTTAAAGTGAAGTTACCGTCAATATCGGTGACAACACCATTATAGGTTCCTTTTTCCGCAATACTCACACCTGTTAAAGGAAGATTGTCCTGGGCCGTAAGAACACTACCTTTTATTTCTATCTTTTGTTGTGATTTTGGTGTTATTTCCAAACCTGCATTTGAAATTTCACTCCTCCCTTTAATGGTAATAGTGTGATCATCACCTTTATCTAAATACAAATTGGCTTTTTCACTAATACGATTTAGCAAAACGTCAAGATTTAACTCCCCTTTTTTCAATCCAATTTCAGGAGTATTCTCGAGGAGTTTTTCTGAATAAATAAATCTGTAATCGGTCTGTGCTCTAATCAAATGGACAACATCGTTGATTTTAGCCATATGATTATACGATATGACTATTTTTTCTTTAGAAAAAGATGTGTTTGCTGAAAATCCGAATCCAGTAGTGCAAAGTGAAAAGATTAATAATTTCGTAAGAAACAGCAGCGATTTCCGATACAGGAAACGTGCATTGTGTAATTTAATTTTCATAAATTTGCTGGGTATTTGTTAGTCATAATTGTCTAATATTTATTATTGTGAGGGAGACGAAGTTGAGTCATCGCCAAATGTTTAAACTTCGTTCTCCTTTTTCTTCTATGTCAATTCATTATTTTAGATTTTGTCATTATTTATTATTCCTGAATTTTTATTTTTTGAAAATATTTCTCGCTAATTTGATGTTCCCTCAGATTTAATCAATTTTTAGTTTTGTTAAGTTTCTCTTAATAAAGGTCTATAATAGTACGATCTTTACTTATATCTATATTCACATTAGTTTTTTTACTAATACGTTTTAGCTATGGGTCAATATTAACTTCCCCTTTTTCAATTCAGATTTAATGAATTATTTAGATATGTTAAGTATTTCTTAATAATTGTCTAAACTAATAAAACGTTTGCGTAAAAAAAATAATATGAAGGTTTTTTATAATTCTTTTTTTTAACAGATTTTTTATTATTTAAAAACATCTGATTTACAGAGGTTTAATGTAGCATCTTCATTTGTAACTCTTTAATGAAGATACCGTCAATCTCGGTGACAATTCCATTATTATTTACTTTTTCCGCAATATTCACAGCTGATAAAGGAAGATTGTGCCTAGCAGCAAGAACATAACCTTTTAACCCGGCATTAGAAATTTCACTTTTCCCTTTAATGGTAATAGTGTTATCATCACCTACTATACATACAAATTGACTTTTTCAATAAACTAGAATCTCACATCATATGTTCTGTGTCTAAAATTATTTTCTGCAGATTCGGGTGGCTATTTTGTTAAGTAGATTTAATATAATATTTTGATAAACACCTATACACTTTACCTTTTAATCTCTCTATTTAAAAAACAACCTCTAAATCGTATTATCGGGACAGCTCCTTCATGATGCCATGATGAGGTTTAAATCAAAACTAAAAATTCCCCCTTACATAAAGGCTCATTCTAAATATCAATCTTTTTCACAATCATACTTTTTTTAATCATTTTTATTTCTTTCGGGTATTGTTGTTTATTAAGGCGCTAGCAACGCTTTGTGTTTTATAGTTTGATGGTCTTTGGCAGAAGCCTTATATGAAGGTGTCTATCCGACTTTTAAACAAATGCATCTGCAGAATCATTTAATGCAAAAATTAAAGCCTTTAGGGCGCAGTTCAGGGGAGTGAAAAATATCGAATTTTTCCTGTACAGATTGACCAATATATTTGCTTAGTCCACAACTTTTGTTCTTGATCCGTCCTCTGGTTGTACCAGAAAAAGAATTAATTAAGAAAACCCTAGCGTTAGCAAGGGTTTTCAGAGGGGGCAAAACATTAAAAGTCGGGGTGGCAGGATTCGAACCTGCGGCCTCCTGCTCCCAAAGCAGGCGCGATAACCGAGCTACGCTACACCCCGAATAAAACATTCCCAATAAAAATATATCGGGCTGCAAATATAGTAATTACTTTCAATCCTACTACAAACTATTAATCTAATTCAAATTATTTTTAAATTCACCTTAACATAACTTTCACAAAGTGAGACTTCGTTTTTTATTACCTTTTGTGCCCACATTTTTTTGAACTCAACTTTTAAAAAAAATAATAGCTCAAGCACTAATTATCTAAATATTACTCCTGATGATTTTTGGGAAAATATTGAAAAATCAATAAAAATAATTCTATGAAATCCAATTTACTCTTACTCTTAAGTATATCAACCTTCTCGCTCACAGCCTGTGCTCAGAAAGATACTTCTATTGAAGATCCCGCAACCACATTCGACTACGAACTTGTTGTTGATGATATCCAAACTCCTTGGGGAATGGCCTTTTTGCCTGACGGAAGTATGCTTATTACTGAAAGGAGCGGCGAACTTATACATTTTAAGGATGGTCAAAAACAAATGATTTCGGGTGTACCAGAAGTTTATCAAGAGGGTCAGGGAGGTTTGCTAGATATTGCTGTGCATCCCCATTATGCCCAAAACGGATGGATTTACCTTACTTATGCCTCTTCTGAAGGAGTTGGTGAAGGCGGAAATACCGCTTTGATGAGGGCAAAACTTAAGGGTAATCAGTTAACTGATCAGAAGGTATTGTATAAGGCAAGTCCCAATACCACCAAGGGTCAGCATTTTGGCTCCAGAATAGCCTTTGATAAGGATGGATATTTATATTTTTCCGCAGGAGAACGGGGTGAAAAAGATATTAATCCTCAGGATATCACTCGCGATAATGGAAAAATTTACAGGTTAAATGACGACGGAAGTATTCCTTCCGACAATCCTTTTGTGGGCAAACCCAATGCCAAAGAAGCTATTTACAGTTATGGACATCGCAATCCACAAGGGATGATCTTAAATCCAGAAACCGGGGAAATTTGGGTAAATGAACATGGACCAATGGGTGGAGATGAAATTAATGTCATAAAAAAAGGAGCCAATTATGGATGGCCTGTGGTAACGCACGGAATAGATTATGATGGTACGTCTATTTCAGATGAGACCTCTAGACCTGGTATGGAAGATCCCATTTATTTCTGGGTACCTTCTATTGCACCTAGCGGGATGACCTATGTTACCTCCAATAAGTATCCGAATCTTAAGGGGGATCTATTGGTGGGATCCTTGAAATTTATGTATTTGGAACATCTTGTTATGGATGGAAAAAAAGTAACTAAAAGAGAAAAATTATTGAAGAATATTGGCAGGGTGCGAAATGTAAAACAAGGCCCTGATGGATTTATATATGTTGCTGTTGAAGGAAAAGGAATTGTAAGACTGACGGAAGCAAAAAAAGCTTAAAGCTAAGAAATACTTAGTTTCAACTCGACTCATTTCCTCTTTTATAATGATAGTCTTATCCGACTTAGGCAGTTAAAATTACTTTAAAAAATATTGAGTTTAATCAGTTTTTGAATATGAAGATTTATCAAAGAAGAAATGATGTTCTTAATCTTAAACTTGTTCAACATTTAAAATTTTTTTAATTTAAAAAGCAAGACCCTGCATTAGAAAGGAATAATTAACTTTGTCCGAAAATTTCGACTTATGCTAATTATTGGAATTGCCGGAGGCACCGGAAGCGGAAAAACCACCGTTGTAAGCCAAATCATTGACCAATTGAAAAACGAAGAAGTCGATGTGATCTCTCAAGACTCTTATTATCAGGATACCAGCCACTTGCCAATTGAGGACCGCAAAAAAATCAATTTTGATCATCCAAAATCCATTGATTTTGATCTTTTGGTTTCACATCTCAAGGATCTAAAAGCCGGAAAAATAATTGAACAACCCGTTTACTCCTTCATCGATCACAATAGAACAAGCGAAACTAAAACGATCCACCCAAAGAAGGTTATCATAGTTGAAGGGATCCTTATTCTAACTCATTCAGATATCAGGGAGATGTTCGATATAAAAATTTATGTTCATGCCGATAGCGATGAGCGCCTAATTCGAAGATTAAAAAGGGACATCAACGATCGGGGTCGCGACTTGGAAGAGGTTTTATGGCGATATCAAACCACACTTAAACCAATGCATCAACAGTTTATAGAACCTACTAAAGAATTTGCCGATATCATCATTCCAACAAACCGTCCCAACAATGTGGCCGTGGAGATTGTTCAGACCATTATCAAAGACAGATTGACCTAATTTTGTACCTTTAGGAAAACTGAGTGAATTTCCAATTCGGAAAAAACTAAAAAATAGCGAAAGCCGAATTAAATATTTTTGGCAAAAAATTAAAGTTAAATGAAGCTAAAAGAGCTCCGCCGCAAGAGATGGTTTAAGATAATCAGCAATAAATACGTATTGCTTTTGCTGATCTTTGCTTTATGGATGATTTTTTTAGACAGCAATTCGTGGTTTATTCATCACGAACTTAATCAGACCATCGATGAATTAGAAACCAATAAGGAATATTATCAGAAAGAGATCGCCAAAGACAAATCCACCATCGAAAAATTAAACGATTCCTTTGAAATGGAGAGTTTTGCGAGGCAACAATATTATATGAAACGAGCAGACGAAGATATTTTTATCATTCAATATGATACCATAGATTAAGCTTGATCTATATTGATGATTTTCGAGAACTTTTCATTTAAAAAGCAAGATAAAATGAGTCAGGATTTATTTCAGGAGTTTGAGGAAGTAACAGCAAAACAGTGGAAGCAAAAGATCCAATTCGATTTAAAAGGTGAAGATTACAACGAAAAACTTATTTTCAAAAGCCGTGATGGCATAAATGTAAAACCTTTTTACAATGCCGAGGACATCTCGGAAAACGCTAATATCCATCATCCAAAAAGCTGGGAGATCTGTGGGAAAATATATGTGGCTTCTGCCGCAAAAAGTAATAAGAATGCCATCGAAAGTCTAAAAAAAGGTACTGAAAGCCTGTGGTTTATAATTCCTTCAGAAAAAACCAGTATCAACATCCTTCTTCAAAATTTACCTCTAGAAGAAACTCCGATCTACCTGAGTTTCGAATTCCTTTCTGAAGAATTTATTCAGAAAATCAATCAATTTCTAGATGGCAAAAAACACAAAATAAGACTTCAGATCGATATAGTCGGAAATTTGGCGCGATCAGGGAATTGGTACCAAAACCTAAATCAGGACCATAAAAATTTAAGCAAAATAGTATCCGAGGCTAAAAAGTTTAACTCGGTTTTGAGCGTTGATGCAACTTTATACCAGAATGCAGGGGCAACCATTCCCCAGGAGTTGGCATATGCCCTCGCCCACTCCAACGAATATTTAAATTATTTTAACTCTTCAAAGGAGAGTTTGGCTGAGCTTGAAATGCAATTTTTAACCGCTTCCGGTTCTAATTATTTTTTCGAAATTGCAAAAATACAGGCTTTAAGATTATTATATGCGAGTTTGGCTTCAGAATATAATCTGCCAGAAACCTGTCATATCAGGGCCCAACCAACAAAACGGGACAAAACACTCTATGATTTCAACGTGAATTTGTTGCGAACTACCGGCCAAAGCATGAGTGCCATTCTTGGAGGTGCCAATGCGATTTATAATATACCTTATGATTCAATTTATCAGAAAAACAACGATTTTGGAGATAGGATCGCTCGGAATCAACTTTTGGTTTTAAAAAATGAAAGTTATTTTGACAAGGTTTCCAATGCGGCGGAAGGCGCCTATTATATTGAAAGCCTAACTACACAATTTGCAGAAAAAGCTTTGAAAATATTTAAGGAAATAGAACAAGGCGGTGGATTTCTAAAACAACTTAAAGAGGGAATTATCCAGCAAAAAATCTCAGAAAGCGCTCAAAAAGAGCAGGAACAATTCAATAAGGGCGAACTGGTCCTAATAGGGACGAATAAGCATAAAAACCCGAAGGATAAAATGAAAAACAATCTGGAGCTATATCCGTTTTTGAAAATGAATCCTCGAAAAACCTTGATCTCTCCTATTCTCGAAAGGCGTTTGTCCGAAAAACTAGAACAGGAGAGAATTGAAAAAGAATAATATCTGAGATTATTAGCTAAGATATTATTGATCATAAAATACCAACGCTGACATTAATTCGGCAGATAGAATATAAAAGCAATGCAAAGAAAAATTCTTCAGCAGCTCACTTTAAAAAAATCGGTTTCCCAAAAAGCCGGCAGACAAAAACTTGGTCCAAGTTTCGCCACTGCCGAGGGAATTGATCTGAAGCCGGTTTATTCAGAAGAAGACATAACTGATGCAAATCATTTAAATTTTGCTGCGGGAATCTCCCCATATCTGCGCGGGCCATATAGCACCATGTATGTAATTAGGCCATGGACTATTCGCCAATACGCCGGATTTTCTACGGCTGAGGAAAGCAATGCGTTTTACAGAAGAAATTTGGCCGCAGGTCAAAAAGGATTATCGGTTGCATTTGATTTGCCCACCCATCGTGGTTACGACAGTGATCACGAACGTGTGGTGGGCGATGTTGGAAAAGCTGGGGTTGCCATAGATTCGGTGGAAGATATGAAGGTTTTATTCGACCAGATTCCCTTAGGTGAAATGTCGGTTTCAATGACGATGAACGGCGCAGTATTGCCGATACTGGCATTTTATATTGTAGCTGCGGAAGAACAGGGTGTAAAACCCGAACAGCTTTCAGGGACCATTCAAAATGATATTTTAAAAGAGTTCATGGTTCGGAATACTTATATTTATCCGCCAACTCCGTCTATGAAGATTATTTCGGATATTTTTGAATTCACTTCCAAAAATATGCCCAAGTTCAACAGCATCAGCATTTCCGGATATCATATGCAGGAAGCCGGTGCAACCTGTGATATTGAACTGGCATATACTCTCGCCGATGGACTAGAATACATTAGAAAAGGTCTTGAAGCCGGAATGGATATTGACAGTTTTGCTCCTCGCCTATCCTTTTTCTGGGGAATTGGAATGAACCATTTTATGGAAATCGCCAAAATGCGAGCTGGTAGAATGTTGTGGGCAAAACTTGTAAAACAATTTAACCCGAAAAACGAAAAATCTCTGGCGCTCCGCACCCACTCTCAAACCAGCGGCTGGAGTTTGACAGAACAGGACCCGTTTAACAATGTAGCCCGTACCTGCATTGAAGCTGCGGCAGCAGTATTTGGCGGAACCCAAAGTCTGCATACTAACGCATTGGATGAGGCTATTGCACTTCCAACAGATTTCTCTGCAAGAATAGCCCGAAACACACAGTTATATCTACAACAGGAAACAAAAATCACCAAAACAGTAGATCCCTGGGCAGGCAGTTATTATGTGGAAAGCCTTACATACCAAATTGCTGAAAAAGCCTGGAAACTCATTGAAGAAGTTGAAGATTTGGGTGGAATGACCAAAGCCATTGAGGCCGGAATTCCAAAATTGCGTATTGAAGAAGCTGCGGCCATAAAACAATCCCGAATTGATAATGATACCGATATTATTGTAGGAAATAATAAATATCGACTGGAAAAAGAAGATCCACTAGTTACCTTGGAAGTGGACAATCAAACGGTACGAACCCAACAGATCAATCAGCTTAAAAAAATAAAAGAGGAAAGAAATACTGAAAAGGTTAAATCGGCACTAAGCGCATTAACACAAGCCGCTAAAAGCGAGCAAGGGAATTTATTAGCTTTTGCCATTGAGGCTGCCCGTGAGAGAGCAACTCTTGGTGAGATCAGCGATGCTTTGGAAGAAGTTTTCGGAAGGTATAAAGCAAAGATCCAATCCTTTAGCGGGGTTTATTCAAAAGGAATGAAAAACAATGAATCATTTAATGAAGCGAGGGAACTCGCCGATAAATTTGCCGAAAAAGAAGGACGTCGCCCGCGTATCATGATCGCAAAAATGGGACAGGACGGTCACGACCGCGGAGCAAAAGTGGTTGCCACCGGATATGCCGATCTCGGATTTGATGTTGATATAGGCCCTTTATTTCAAACCCCAGCCGAAGCCGCCAAACAGGCGGTTGAGAACGATGTACACATTTTAGGGATTTCATCTTTGGCAGCAGGACATAAAACCTTGGTGCCTCAGGTAATTCAGGAACTTAAAAAATACGGACGGGAAGACATTATGGTAATTGTAGGCGGGGTAATTCCCTCACAGGATTATCAATTTCTCTTCGATGCAGGAGCGGTGGCCATATATGGTCCCGGAACCAAAATTAGTGAAGCCGCGATCCAATTGCTGGAAATTTTAATAGATTAAAAGAAAATAGAGAATGGAATATAGAAAAAAGACAAATGTGAAGTTCCTTCAGAGATTCTAAATTTTTAATACTGGGAGAGTGCAAAGAGGAAGGTGGAGAACTCACAAAATTTAAAATTCAAAATTTCTCAATACAGGATTCGCAATACTAAATACTAACATCTCAATACTAAATATGGACTATACTCAAAAAATGTTACGTGACGATGCTTTAAAGGGGAAAACCATTGTTGTTACCGGTGGTGGCAGCGGACTAGGAAAAGCCATGTCCAAATATTTCCTGGAGTTGGGCGCGAATGTTGCCATTACCTCCAGAAACCTTGAAAAATTAAAAAATACATCACAGGAATTAGAAAATGAAACCGGAGGCAAATGCCTTCCATTGCAATGTGATGTAAGGCATTATGAGGAAGTCGAAAGAATGTTGGAAGGAGTAATTGAAATATTTGGAAGTGTAGATGTCTTACTGAACAATGCGGCAGGTAATTTCATTTCTCCTACCGAGCGACTAAGTGCGAATGCCTTTGACACTATAATTGATATTGTATTAAAAGGAAGCAAAAACTGCACACTCGCATTTGGAAAACACTGGATAGACAAAAAGGAAACTGACAAAACCATTTTAAATATCGTTACAACCTATGCATGGACAGGATCGGCTTATGTAGTGCCAAGTGCAACTGCAAAAGCAGGAGTGTTGGCAATGACGCGGTCTTTAGCGGTGGAATGGGCAAAATACGGCATTCGATCCAATGCGATTGCTCCCGGGCCCTTCCCTACCAAAGGCGCTTGGGACAGATTATTGCCCGGTGATCTGAAAGAAAAATTCGATTTGGCAAAAAAAGTTCCTTTAAAACGTGTTGGAGAACATCAGGAATTGGCTAATCTGGCGGCATATTTAGTATCTGATTTTTCGGCTTATGTAAATGGAGAAGTGATCACCATAGATGGTGGCGAGTGGCTGAAAGGTGCGGGACAGTTCAATTTACTGGAAGCAATTCCCGAGGAAATGTGGGATCAACTGGAAGCTATTATCCGCTCAAAAAAAAGCAAATAACACCCAATTTTCAGCTTAATTATGAAAGGTTAATAAATTCATTTTATAAACCTTTAATAAATTGTATTTTTACCTTTTAAAAAAATTTAAGATAATTAATGGGTAAGATCATTGCTATTGCAAATCAAAAAGGAGGAGTTGGCAAAACCACGACCTCAATAAATCTGGCAGCCTCTCTGGGAGTTCTTGAGAAAAAAGTACTACTCATTGATGCGGATCCACAGGCAAATGCCACTTCAGGATTGGGAATTGATGTAGAAGAGGTGGAATTTGGGACTTATCAGATAATAGAACATTCTATAAAAGCGGAGGAAGCTATTGTAAAAACCGGTTCTCCCAATCTGGATATTATTCCTTCACATATAGATCTTGTAGCCATTGAAATAGAACTAGTTGATCAGGAAGAACGGGAATATATGCTGAAAAAGGCAATTAATCACTTGAAAGAAAGTTACGATTATATTCTGATTGACTGTGCGCCATCGTTAGGACTTTTAACCCTGAATGCTTTGACTGCCGCCGATTCAGTAATTATTCCAATTCAATGTGAATATTTTGCTTTGGAAGGTTTGGGAAAACTACTCAACACTATAAAAAGTGTACAAAAAATTCACAATAAAGACCTCGATATTGAGGGCTTGCTATTAACAATGTACGACTCGCGTTTAAGGCTTTCTAACCAAGTTGTGGATGAAGTTCAAAAACACTTTAACGAGATGGTTTTTACCACAATCATTCAGCGAAATGTACGTTTAAGTGAGGCTCCCAGTTATGGTGAGAGCATCATAAATTATGATGCGGGAAGTAAAGGTGCTGCCAATTATTTGAGCCTTGCCCAGGAAATAATTAAGAAAAACTCTTAGAAAATGGCGAAAGCTACCAAAAAACAAGCATTAGGACGAGGACTGTCAGCACTGCTGAAGGATCCCGATCATGATATAAAATCTGCTGAAGACAAAAATGCCGATAAATTAGTCGGTCATATAGTTGAACTTGATCTCACTTCAATTGAGGTCAATCCCTTTCAACCCCGTACAAGTTTCAATGAAGAATCCTTACGAGAACTGGCTTCATCCATTAAAGAACTGGGAGTGATCCAACCAATTACAGTGCGTAAGTTGGAATTTAATAAATACCAATTGGTTTCAGGAGAGCGCAGGTTTAGGGCTTCCAAATTAATTGGCCTTGAGACTATTCCTTCATATATCCGCATCGCTAACGACCAGGAATCTTTGGAAATGGCGCTTGTGGAAAATATACAGCGACAAGATCTCGATCCTATTGAGATTGCGATTTCTTATCAAAGGCTTATAGATGAGATCAACATAACCCAGGAACAATTAAGCGATCGGGTAGGAAAGAATCGCTCGACCATCGCCAATTATTTAAGGTTATTAAAATTAGATCCCATCATACAAACCGGAATGAGAGATGGTTTTGTTTCAATGGGACATGGCAGGGCTTTAATCAATGTGGAAGAGCCACAAACCCAGTTGGATATTTATGAAAAAATATTGGAAAAATCCCTGTCTGTAAGGGATACTGAGAAACTTGTACGGGAACTTAACGGTGTGCCAACCAAAAAACCTGTGTCGAAATCCAAAGTTCTACCTCGGGAATTTAAAAAAAGAGTCAAAGAATTTTCAGAATATTTAGGTTCCAAAGTCGATATAAAAGTCGAGTCTAAAGGAAAAGGGAAATTAATTATTCCATTCACTTCCGAAGAAGATTTCGACAGAATTAAAAAACTGATTCAAGGTGAAGCTTAAACTAATTCTTCTCTTACTTTTGCTACTATCTGCGTCCAATTTTTTGTTCGCACAGGAAGATTCACTTGTAATTTCGGCTGATTCCGAACCGATTGTAGAAGAGAAAATGGATTATAAACCCTACGACCCGTTGGCACCGGCAAGGGCAGCTTTCTATTCCGCCGTTTTACCGGGATTAGGGCAAGCTTATAATGGAAAATATTGGAAAATCCCCCTTGTTTATGGAGGAATTGGTGTTGGAATTTATTTTTATTTGGATAATAATAAACAGTACGTTCGCTACAGGTCTGTCTATAAAAGACGCCTTGCCGGATATACCGATGACGAATTCACAAGACCTGATGGCACACAACGAATAACCAATGACGGACTTATTCGTGCACAACGCTTTTTCCAACGCAACAAGGAGCTTTCCCTATTGATCACCGCAGGAATTTACGCGCTTAATATTATTGATGCCAATGTAACGGCACATTTACAACAATTCAATGTAAATGAGGATCTATCTTTTAGGCCCGCTGTGAATTTCGACCGTTACACCGGAAAAACAGACTACGGTCTTTCATTAAACTTTAATTTTTAACTTTGAATTGTCTTTTAACAAATAAGCCAGACAATTTGGACGGCCTGATAATTATTAGGATATCTAAAAAAATATTATTAGAATATGAGGATTGCACTTTTAGGTTACGGAAAAATGGGAAAGACCATCGAAAAAATAGCAATCGACAGAGGCCATGAAGTGGTATTGAAAATTGACGAAAATATTGAAGATTATGATCTATCCAAGGCAGATATCGCCATAGATTTTAGTGTTCCTCAGGCTGCATTTAATAATATTACCACCTGTTTTAAATCTCATTTGCCCGTAATATGTGGTACTACAGGCTGGTTGGAAAATTATGAAAAGGCGGTCGAAATCTGCAATAAAGAAAATTCGGCATTCTTATATGCATCCAATTTCAGCATTGGGGTTAATTTGTTTTTTGAACTGAACGAAAAATTGGCTAAAATTATGAAGGCTTTCAGCAATTATTCCGTGGAGATCGAAGAAATTCATCATACACAAAAATTGGATGCTCCCAGCGGAACCGCCATAAGTCTGGCTCAGCAAATCATTGAAAATTCATCAAAAAAATCCTGGAAATTGAATTCCGCTGGAGATAATGAAATCCCCATCTATGCCAAAAGAATTGATAATGTTCCGGGAACACATACCGTTTCATATAATTCGAATATAGATTCTCTTGAAATTAAACATACTGCGCATTCCCGGGAAGGATTTGCGTTGGGTGCAATTATCGCCGCTGAATGGCTAAAAGATAAAAAAGGTGTTTACAAAATGAAAGATGTACTCTCAGGTTTAAGTTGATATTTTGTAACGCTTTCAGCAATAATTACACATATAACAGTAAAGAATTTTTACTATGACGATCACACAATGGTTTTTGTTTTTCTTATTTGTACAACTCATACATTTTTTGGGTACCTGGAAACTTTATGTAAATGCAGGCAGAAAGGCTTGGGAAGCTGCAATTCCGGTATATAATGCCGTGATTTTAATGAAGATCATCAACAGACCGTGGTGGTGGGTTATCCTTCTATTTATACCAATCGTGAATCTTATTATGTTTCCCGTTATTTGGGTAGAAACCATTAGAAGTTTTGGCAGAACCAACAGGTTTGAGACTATACTCGTATTACTGACTTTAGGATTTTATATCTATTATGTAAATTATGTCTTGAATCCAACTTATATTGAAGGCAGGAGCCTTAAACCAAGATCAGCAATGGGAGAATGGGTGAGTTCCATTCTGTTCGCAGTAATTGCTGCTACCTTAGTACATACCTATTTAATTCAGCCATTTACGATTCCTACCTCGTCCCTTGAAAAAACATTATTAGTCGGTGATTTCCTGTTTGTGAGTAAGTTTCATTACGGCGCGCGAACTCCGCTAACTGCTGTTGCTTTTCCTATGGTTCATGACACCATTCCGGTTTTGGGGATTAAATCCTATTTGGAAAAACCTCAAATCCCATATTTCAGACTTCCGGGTTTTGAAAATATTGAACGCTCAGATATTGTTGTGTTCAACTGGCCGGTGGATACAATGATGAATATGTATTATACCGATAAGTATTACTATAAACCTATCGATAAAAAAACCAATTATGTGAAACGTGCGGTTGGTGTTCCGGGTGATACGCTACAAATCATAAATGGTAAAGTCAATATAAATTCCAAACCACTGCAATTACCGGGTCGTTCCAAATTGCAATTTTCATATACAGGCACAACCAAAGGTCAGGCCTTTGACCGGCAATATTTATATGAACGTTATGATATCACTGATCCTTATCAGTATAACTCCAATTCAAATACCTTTAGAATTAACCTGACGGATGATGCATATCAGAAGTTCAAGAACCATCCAAATGTTGCTAGCATCAGCCGCAACGTTGATTCCGAAGGAGTAAAAGAGCCGGGAGTTTTTCCAAATTCGCAAATCCTCTCTTGGAATAAAGACAATTACGGGCCTATTTTTATACCAAAGAAAGGAGCCACTGTTCAACTTACAATAGAATCACTTCCTTTTTATAAACGCATTATTGAAGTTTATGAAGGGTCTGAAATGGGAAACTCTAATAAAATCAGTAGCAACGGCACTCAGATACTGCTAAATGGGACACCAACCAATTCTTACACCTTCAAACAGAATTATTACTGGATGATGGGTGACAACAGACATAATAGCCTTGACAGCCGTTATTTTGGTTACGTTCCTGAAAATCACGTGGTGGGAAAACCCGTATTTATTTGGATGAGTTGGGACACCAACGGAAAAGGCATCATGAATAAAATAAGATGGGAACGATTGTTCACTACGGTGAGAGGAGATAGCGAGCCTGTTTCTTATTTGCCATATTTCCTAATTGCTGTTGTTTTGCTTGTAGGATTTAATTTCTTCAAGAAAAGAAGAGAATCTTAATTTTCAATAATTCTTTTTAGAAACGTCTAATAGTGAAAAACGAAATACCGATCGTTATCTACATAACTGCAGAGATCCGTATTAGTAACCATAACGATTTCAATTAAAGTTTAGCATGCAGGAAATTTTATTGTCTTTACCTTATTTCGGTCCCATATCCCATTTTATGGAATTGGTGAAGCCTGCAAATATTCGGTTTGAGAATGAAGATAATTATCAAAAACAAACCTATCGGAACAGGATGTATATTTATGATGCCAACAGAAAATTACTGTTGAATATACCTATAAAACACCTGCCAAAGTGCAATCCAAAACAGCATCAGAAATATAAGGATGTAAAGATTGATCCTGAATATAAATGGCAGAAACAACATTGGAAATCCTTAAAAACGGCTTATCAAACTTCTCCATTTTTTGAGTTCTATGAAGATGAATTGGCGCCACTCTACCAAAAAGAGTTGAAGTACTTAATGGATTTTAATTACTCTTGTTTTGAAGTGATTTGCGGGTGCCTTCAGCTGAATATAGATTTCGAAAAAACATTAGAATTTATACCAGAACCTGAAAATGTCGATGATAAACGAGAACTTATCAACGCTAAAATTGAGATCCAAATTCCTGAATACAACCAGGTATTTCAGGAAAAACATGGATTCCTGCCTAATCTTTCTATGCTGGACCTAATGTTTAACGAGGGTCCAAATTCCCTTAATTATTTAAAGAAAGTACGGGGTAAGAAGTAATAAAAAAAAGTTAGAAGTACGAAGTTAGAAGTTTTCGATTGCTAATTTAAATTTTAGGTCTTATTTCTAACCTTCCCATCAACTGTTTTTTTTATAAAATTATTTCTTTATTAGACCCTAAAGAGTTGATTTACAAGTTCCGCCAGAATTCAAGAACCTGCAATTTGGGATTGAGATAGCATTGTGAGGTTTTTGTCCCTTAATTTATTTTTTGGAATTTGGAATTTGGAATTTGGAATTTGGAATTTGGAATTTGGAATTTGGAATTTGGAATTTATTTTTCTACCATTTAATTCGGGTTAAGCCAGGAAAATGATCAGAATAATTCACCGGGAAAACTTCAAAAGACTCAATTTCAATAGATTTGTCGATCAAGAAAAAATCAATTCGCAGAGGAAAATAACTTAGATTAAATGATTTTCCGAATCCTGTTCCCGCTTTTAAAAACGCATCCTTAAAGCGATCGCCTTTTACCATCTTATAAATATAAGAAAAAGCAGTGTTATTGAAATCTCCAATAATCAAGGTTTTATAGGGTGATTTTTCCACTTCCTTCATCAGCATCTCTGCTTGATTTTGCTGGAGTTTAAAACCATATCCAATCCTTCCAACAAGTCTTCTCGAACTTCCTTTCTTTAGATCTTTTATTTCAGGTTTAATGTTAAGGGATTGAAAGTGAACGTTAAAAATTCGAAGGCTATCATGGTTCTTAACAATATCCACAAAAATCGCGTTGTTATTTCCGTCTTCAAGGAATCCTACAGAATGTTTCTTGATTATTGGGTATTTTGAATAAATAGCAGAACCAAATTCAGAATTCTTATCCTTTGAAAATTTGTAATTATAAGGATAATCTTCAAAAATTTTATTTTCCCCCATAAAATGTTCCTGAGTAAGAAGAACGTCAGGATTCTTTTCTAAAACAAAATCTGCAATCTCTGTAGAGATATTTTTATCCTTCGACCATTTATACGCATTGAACATTCGCACATTATAGCTCATGATTGATAGGCTATCAGAATGGATTTCTTCTGTATTACCGAAAAATTGAAATAAAGAAAAGACGTGATTATAACCAATGAGCAGGATTATCAATGAAAGCAGAAATTGTCTCTTCAACCTGACTGCCCAAAACACTAAAAAGATGAAATTTAATATAATTAGCAATGGAACGCCTAAACTCAAAACCGATAATAACTGGAAGGTTTTTGGTGGAACATATGGTAATAGATAAGAAATCAATAAGCCAAAAGCAAATAGAGAATTGAGGACAAAAATTATTTTATCCAATAAGCCAAGTTTTCTCATTAATTGTCTTTTCCGGCATTAAACAAAAAATCCTTTTCTTGCTTTGTCAAACTTTCGTATCCGCTTTTACTTATTTTATCCAGAATAACATCTATTTTTTGTTGCTTCTCATTCTTGGTGATCTTGGTCGAAACAGGTTTTTTGACAGGTTCAGTTTTTTTATAAACTGTATGCATAGTAGGTCGCGATTTTTTCCCCGAGACGAATAAGTTTAGGAACCACGTAATCACCTTCTCAAAGCCGCTTCCAATATCGTTTCCTTTTGCCAACTGACTCGCGTAAAAATATCCAAATAATGCTCCTCCAAGATGTGCAAAATGTCCTCCAGCATTTCCAAAAGGAATCTGGATCACATCTATTACCACCAAAAATGCAGCTATATACCAGAATTTAATGGGGCCCAAAATCAACAATCGTATCCTCATATTCGGAATATGAGTTGCAATTCCCACTAAAACGGCCATTACCCCTGCCGAAGCGCCTAATAGATAAGTAGTTCCTGTAGCTTGAAAGGCGGGAAATAAATTATAACTCAGCATATAAACCAAAGCTCCTATAATAACACCCAAGAAGTAAAAATTGAGCAGCTTTTTCGCTGAAAAGTAGTTGAGAAAATAAGTCCCAGCATAATATAATATCAACATATTCGATAAAATATGCCATACCCCGGAATGCATAAAGGAATAAGTAATGATTGTCCAAGGTTTAAAGATATACTCTCCTGGCTCACTTGGAAAAACCAGCCAGCCTGTAAGAGAATCTGATGGAAGCTTAAATAAGAAAGAAATGGTTTGAAAAAGGAAAAATACTATAAAAACAAGAACATTAAGAGCTATGAGTTTTTCCAGCACTGAGGCTGTTTGAAATTTATACCTTAATTTATCTGCTGCTCCCATTAATCCCATCTGTTTTGGTTAAACTGATTTTTCTTCCAGTACCACATCATTATAAATCCAAATAAAGCGCCTCCTACGTGAGCGAAATGTGCAATTCCTCCTCCAAATATGGAGTATCCTGTGATTCCTGAAAACAAATCTAATCCAATTAACACTGGGATAAAAACTTTGGCTTTAATAGGAATGGGTACAAAAATCAAAAACAATTCTACATTGGGAAACATCATCCCAAAAGCTACCAGGACTCCATAAATTGCTCCGGAAGCACCCACCGCAGGAGTATTAAAAGAAGTGAACATGCTTGTCAATGTCTCTTTTGAAACCGAGTTCAAGATTTCTGTAGAATATTGTCCTGTCTCAAGTAAATGCTGAATGGCATCAGGGTTCATTCCTGCCTGCACTAGTGCATTATACCCTGATTCTACGTGATAATAATTTACAAGTGTATGCAGAAGAGCGGCACCTATTCCACAGGAAAAATAAAAAAACAAGAATTTGCTTTTTCCCAAGGTCTGTTCAATTGGACTTCCAAAAGCCCACAGCGCATACATATTAAATAAAATATGCATGAAACCACCGTGCATGAACATATGTGTAACAATTTGCCAAATCCCAAAATTCTCATTTTGGAAAAACCACAACGAAAATAATTTATAGGTATAATCCCCTATAAACATTGTTCCGGCAAAAAATAAAACATTAATTATAATAAGAACCTTTACGGTATCTGTGATTCTTCCCATTTACATAAATTTTTTCTCCAATTCCTCAACCTGCAAGGTAATAAAAACAGGCTTGTTAAATGGGGTTAATGATGGCTCTTTACAAGCAAATAAACCATTTACAATATGTTGTTGCTCCGTAGAATTTAGCAAATTTCCCGATTTAACCGCCATACTTTTTGCCAATGATTTCGCCAGCAGGTCGGTTTGTGAAAAATTATTCTCAGGCACTTCATTCTCAAAATCGGCAAGCAATCGTTCAAGCAATATTTCTACTTCACTTTCTGAAATGGTTGTAGGTACTCCTGTTATCTCAACTGAATCTGATTGAATATCAGCGAAGACAAATCCTGTTTGTTCAAGAGAATCCTTAATTCCAATTAATAATTTTATTTCCTGTTGATTAAACTGAAGAATTAAAGGAAACAATAACTGTTGGCTCACAGCGGCAGATAAGGTAATGCTTTTTAAAAGTTCTTCATAAAGTATGCGTGTATGCGCGCGATGTTGATCTATCACCAACATTCCATTCTTCAAGGTGCTGATAATATATTTTTTATTCAGCTGAAATGTAGAATTTTGAGTTTCAACAGTTTTGGTGGCTCCAAACAAATTTCCCGTCACCTCTTCACTTTCAAATTCGATTTCCTTGAGGTCAATAAAATTTGAATCACTTTTTAAACCGGAATATAAGCCTTCCCAATCTCCTGTATCTTGTTTATACGCACTCTTAAATCCACCTCCACTCCCAGATTCATTCTTAAATGGATTGAAATTCCGATCTACTTCAATTTGTGGAGTAGCAGCAGTTTTTTTATCAAAATCGTAAGGAGTATCCAAACTGGGATCTCTTTCAAAATCTAAGGCAGGTGCAACATTAAACTGTCCTAAACTATGCTTTATAGAACTTCGCAAAATTGCATATAACGCGTGTTCATCATCAAACTGAATTTCAGTTTTTGTGGGATGAATATTGATATCGATACTTTTGGGATCTACCGTCAGGTATAAAAAATAACTCGGAAATGCTCTTTCTTTCAACAATCCTTCAAAAGCGGAGGTTACCGCGTGATTTAGATAAGGACTTTTTATAAATCGATCGTTAACGAAAAAAAATTGCTCTCCGCGGGTACGTTTGGCGAATTCAGGTTTCCCCACAAATCCGGAAACGGTTACAATTTCGGTCTCTTCATTCACAGGCACCAGTTTTTCACTAGTTTTACCTCCAAAAATATTGGTAATACGTTGTCTGAAATTGGTATTATAAAGCTGAAATAATTCGCTTGAATTGTGAGATAATGAAAATGCTATATTGGGATGTGCAAGCGCAACCCGTTGAAATTCATCAATAATATGACGGATTTCAACGGTATCTGATTTTAAAAAGTTCCGTCTTGCAGGAATATTATAGAATAGATTTTTAACACTGATGGAAGTACCAACTGAGGTAACACAGGGTTCCTGAGAAATTATTTGGCTGCCTTCAATTTTTATGAAGGTACCAACTTCATCTTCTTCCCTTCTGGTTTTAAGTTCTACGTGAGCAATTGCAGCAATAGATGCCAAGGCTTCTCCACGAAAACCCTTGGTATGCAAATGGAATAGATCTTCTGCTGATTTAATCTTGGAGGTTGCATGACGTTCAAAACTCAGGCGGGCATCGGTAAGACTCATCCCAGCACCATCGTCGACAACCTTTACCAGGATTTTTCCAGATTCTTTTACATAAACCTGAACATTTTTTGACCCTGCATCGATAGCGTTTTCAAGAAGTTCCTTGATAACCGATGCGGGACGCTGAACCACTTCCCCGGCAGCAATTTGATTTGCTACATGATCCGGTAATAAATGGATAACATCACTCATTTACGGTCGATTCGAAAAAATGGATAAATCGAAATCTATAATCCATAAAAAAATGAGTACCAAAATAATTATAATGATTAATAAAGGCTTATTTATTTTACGATTCCCTCTGGTCCTGCTGGATTTTCGCGCTTCGGCCCAATGAGCTCCATAATCGTTAACGTTACTAATGTTTTTATACTTATTGAATTTTGAATCGAATGAATATATGTTGCCCTCATCCTTGCCCTTATAATAACGTGGTGTGTAATTATAACGGGCGTTCTTCCTGGGTTTTAATAAATTTATTTTCAAAACTTTTGTTTTTTGAATATTCAAATTTACTTAAAAAGCCTCAAAAAAGAAAGCTGTATTAAGCTTAATAAAAGGAACAAAAATAATGCCTAAGGAAAGTTTGTTCGGTTAGAATTGGGCGTCTTTTCGAAGTTGCGCCATTTTAATTGCAGTAATTCCGGATTCAGTGCCTTTATTACCGTGCTTCCCACCGGAGCGGTCAATCGACTGTTGCATATTTTGATCTGTAAGCACACAGAAAATAACAGGAATATCGTGTTGTAGATTTAAATCCTTAATGCCTTGAGTAACTCCCTGGCATACATATTCAAAATGTTTGGTCTCCCCTTCTATGACACTGCCAATGGCAATAATGGCATCCAACATATCATAACTTTCCTGCATTTTTTTACAGGCGTATATGAGTTCAAAACTCCCGGGAACATTCCAGCGCACAATTTTCTCATCGAGAACTCCATTTGCTTTCAATGCTTCAATAGCACCAGTGTACAAACCTTCGGTTATATCTTCATTCCATTCAGCTACAACAAGTCCAAAACGAAATTCCTTCGCATTTGGCACCCTGTTTTTATCATAATCAGAAAGATCTTTACCCGTAGTGGCCATAGCTTTTATTTCATTGCCTGCGCGCGTCCCAGGTAAACAGGAACTTGATTTGCTTCAGGTGTTGTTGAGAATTCGTCTTTAATTCTGTTCAAATATTTTGAAGCCTGATCGCCCTTTCCTAGCTTAATAGCAGTAATGGCGGCCTTAAGAAGAAATTTTGGCGCAGTGAATTCATTTGATCTTTTAGAAGCTGCTTTATCATAATATTTCAAAGCTTCTTCTGGTTGGTCCAATTGTAAAAAAGCATCACCAATTCCACCCACGGCAAGAGCTGCCAATATTTCATCATCACTGTTGAAATCTTCCAATTGATCTATAGCTTCCTGGTAACTATTTGTATTTAAATAAGCAAATCCAGCATAATAATGTGCTAAATTGGCCGCTTTGGTACTTCCATAATTATCGATGATATCAAGAAAACCATATTTCCCTTCTCCTCCGGTAATGGACATATTATATAGTGAATCGGATTGTGCTCCGTTAGCTGCTAAAGCGGTATCAAAATATTGCTGTGCCTGAAACATTTCATTGGCAGCCTCGGCTTCTTTAGGTTGTTGAATGAATTTTTGGAAACCTAAGTATCCTAAAACAATAACTGCAGCCAAACCAACTATGATGTATATATATTTTTGATTTTTTGCAACCCAGGCTTCGGTTTTTCCAGCACTCTCATCCAGAGTGTTAAAAACTTCCGCTGTAGTAGATTTCTCTTCAACCTGTGTTCTCTTTTCTTCTTTACTTGATGGTTTTTTGCCTTTCTTATTGTAAGTCGCCATAAAATGGATTTAATGAATGGCAAAAATAAAATTTTTATTCTTATTTAGGTGGGAAAATATTTCTTATTTTTTAATAATTTCCACAGCATTCTCTTACCTTTACCCCTATTCTAATATTCATTATTATGCTGAATAACAGCCATTTATGTTTTTAAAATCCCTCTCTTTAGTCAATTACAAAAATTTTGATTCCGTATTATTTGATTTCGATGCCAAAATAAATTGTTTGGTAGGACATAATGGGGTAGGAAAAACGAATGTTTTAGACAGTATTTACCACCTTTCTTTTGGAAAGAGCTATTTCAACCCAATTACCAGTCAGAACATCAACCACGATGCCGAATTTTTTGTGATTGAAGGTGTTCTGGATAAAAACGATCGGGAAGAACAAATCCTTGTAAGCGCAAGGCGCGGCCAAAAAAAGGTGATCAAACGAAATAATAAAGCTTATGAGAAGTTCAGCGAACATATAGGTTTTATTCCCGCAGTAATTATTTCCCCGGGTGACAGGGATTTGATCCTGGAAGGAAGTGACACCAGGCGGAAATTTATAGACGGTGTGATCTCGCAAAGTGACCGGGAGTATTTGAATTCTTTAATTCAATATAACAAGATTTTGGCTCAAAGAAACGCGCTTTTGAAATTCTTTGCTGCCAATTCAAAATTTGACAGGGATACACTTGAAATTTACAATGCTCAAATGGCAGGTTTGGGGAATATCTTATTTGAAAAAAGGTCGACTTTTTTAAATGAATTCATTCCAATTTTCAATAAACGTTACGCAGAAATTGCAAATAATAAGGAACAGGTTTCCATTGAATATAAGAGCAGGCTATTTGAAAAATCCATTTCAGTCTTGCTGGAAGAGAACCTTCAGAAGGATATGATTTTACAATATACCGGTGTAGGCGTTCATAAAGACGATCTCAGTTTTGAAATTGAAGGGCATCCAATAAAAAAGTTTGGTTCCCAGGGGCAGCAAAAATCATTTTTGATCGCATTGAAGCTGGCTCAATTCGATTTTATTAAAAATATAAGTAAGGGAAACCCCATATTGCTGCTTGACGATATTTTTGATAAACTAGATGAGCAACGAGTGGCACAAATTGTAGCCTTGGTTTCTGAAAATGGATTGGGACAAATTTTTATTAGCGACACACACGCTGAGAGGACTGAGAAAGTAGTAAAGGAAAGCAACCAATCTTATAAAATATTTAAATTATGAACAAGTATATAGGAGTCTTGATTTTAGCATTTTTAATCACAGGATGCAACAATCAGGAGCCAGCGCAGCAATTAAATCATCTTAACGGATATTGGGAAATTGAAAGTGTGGAATTTTCAAAAGATTCTGTTCGGGAATTCAAGATAAATGAAAATGTCGATTTTATTGAACTTAAGGATGGAACGGGATTTAGAAAAAAAGTGAGACCTGAATTTGACGGAACTTATAAGGTGACCAACGATGAAGAAAAGGTAGTTGCCAAAATTGAAGAAGATAAATTGAATCTATATTATACCACGCCATTCGATTCCTGGATGGAAACAGTTATAATAGCTGAAAAAGACAAGTTGAGTCTCAAAAATGAGAAAGGAATAATTTATCATTACAAACGTTTTACCCCACTATTAAGCGATTATGAAGAAAAGAAATAACGAAAACATGAAATTAAGTGAGGCATTGCAAAATTTTGTCTCCACCAATAAATTGCAAACCGGACTTGACAAGGTAAACGCAAGGGATGTATGGAACAAGGAAATGGGACCTGCAATAGAAAAATATACAACCGCAATTAAACTGGATGGCAGCACTCTATATGTGCAGTTGAGTTCTTCAGTTTTAAGGGAAGAATTGAGTTACGGAAGAGAAAGAATAATAAACAGGCTTAATGAAGCACTGGGAAAAGTATTGATTAAAAAATTGGTGTTGAGGTAATCTAAGCATCCTGTTTTAAGTCCAACTCTCTTCTCAAGGCCTTATCCACAAGTTTATTTAATGAAATATTTTCTGACTGCGCTTTAATAACTGCAAGTTTGTGAACTTTTTCACTCACCCTGACATTAAAAACACCTCTAAATTCTTTTTCTGTATTTTTCCCCAAATCCTTACAGGTTTCCAGATAATCATCCACAGCCTCATGAAATGCCAACTTAATTTCTTCAACACTTGTACCTTCAAAAATTACTAAATCATCAATTCCCATAATCTTACCATAAAGAACTGAATCCTGATCACTATAATCTATGATACCCCGGTATCCTTTATATTCTATATAATTATTCATTTTCTTCATGAAATATCAATAAGATAATAATAAAATTCCGTGAAGAATAAATTTGTTATTGCAAATTTATTACCTCCCAGATAATATAAATGTTTTTGGGGTTTTTATCACGTCCCTAAAGGGACTTTTTTTTACATCCATTCAAAAATGTGCTACCAATATATAATCCCTAATGGGATTGAAATTTATAACTTTTTAAAATAAATATGACAACAGAAAAATTCCGTCAGGAATAAATGTAGATTATCCAAAACAATAAAATCCCGTAAGGGATGAAAGGTAGGTAGAAATATAGATTATCCAAACAATCAAATCCCGTTAGGGATGAAATGTTCCCAGGCATCAAAATTTTGAACTGTTAAAACAAAAAAACCACCTCATAAAAGGTGGTTTCTTAATTATTGATAATCAGGAATAATTAAAACAGTTCTCTTCCAGAGAAATGGAAAGCCGATTCAATTTGAGCATTTTCATCACTATCGCTCCCATGAACCGCATTTTCAGCGATGGAAGTTGCAAATTTGTTCCTGATGGTCCCTTCCGCAGCCTCTGCAGGATTGGTTGCACCAATTAATATTCTAAAATCCTCAACTGCATTTTCTTTTTCCAACACAGCGGCAACAATTGGCCCGCGTGTCATAAATTCAACCAATTCCCCAAAAAACGGACGTTCATTATGTACGGCATAAAAAGTTTGCGCGTCATGAAGTGTCATTTGGGTCATTTTCAAGGCTACAATTCTAAAACCGGAAGCATTTATCTGATCAAGGATCCCGCCTATGTTCCCCTTTTCAACCGCATCGGGTTTAAGCATTGTAAAAGTTCTATTCTTTGCCATTTTATGGATTTTTAAATTTTTGGTAAAAATAAGCAATAGAATGCTTTGTGCAAGTCAATTGGTCCTTTTCTCTAAAAACCATCAAATAATAGTCTTGTTCCGCTCAAAATGTGTTTCATTTGTGATTAATTTTTCACGGTCAAAAATAAAGATCCAAAATTTAAGTAAATATTATAAAATTGTATCTTTACCCCTTATTATGATAGAACAAAGTATTTTAGAGATTACCTCCGACCTTTCCCGAGCCAACAAAATTGTCGTTGTACCTCATAAAGGACCCGATGGAGATGCCATTGGTTCCTGTCTTGCAGTTTATCATTTTTTAAAAGAAAAAGGGCATAACGTTCAGGTAATTGCCCCAAATGATTTTCCTCAATTTTTAAAGTGGCTTCCTGGAAGTGAGGATATTTTAATCTACGAGAACAAAGTTGAACAGTGTAATAAATTAATTGAAGAGGCTGAAATCGTCTTTACTTTAGATTTTAATATGCTGAACAGAGCCGGAGATATGGTAGATGTTTTAACAGCTTCCAATGCCAGTTTTATTATGATAGATCATCATCCGGAACCATCGGATTATGCAAATCATACTTATTCTGATGCCACGATGAGTTCCACCTGCCAGATGGTTTATCAGTTTATTGATAAACTGCACGGGTTAAAATTAATAACACCGGAAATTGCCACCTGTTTATATACAGGAATTATGACCGATACTGGTTCCTTTAAATACAGGTCTACCACCAGTGAAACCCATCGTGTTATAGCCGATTTAATAGATAAAGGCGCCGATAATGCAAAAATTCAGAATTTAATTTTTGATACCTTTTCCGAAAGTCGGATGCGACTTTTGGGTGTTGCCTTACAAAACCTTAAAGTTAATAAGGATTTAAAAACCGCTTATATCACACTTTCTCAGGAAGAACTTGATAATAATAACTTCAGAAAAGGAGATACCGAAGGATTTGTGAATTATGGTTTATCGCTGGAAGGGATTGTGTTCGCTGCGATCTTTATCGAGCATAAAGTAGAAGGTATTATAAAAATAAGTTTCAGGTCTAAAGGAAATTTTTCGGTGAACGATTTTGCCCGTGCTCATTTTAGCGGTGGTGGACATTTAAATGCTGCCGGCGGTAAAAGTGATTTAAGTCTTGAAAATACCGAAATAAAATTCAATTCTGTCATACACGAATATAGTGAGCAGCTACTAAGTTTATGAAGCACACAAGCCTTTTTCTAATACTTTTGGTCCTTAGTTTGGCAGGGTGTAAATTACCTGAAGCCCGGCGACCGGTAACTCAAAATTCGGGTTCTTTTATCAATGAATCTATTATGCGCAATCGGGATCTGGTAGCTAAAGAAGAAGCTGAAATCTTAAAATTGATCAAAAAAGATTCCACCACAGAATATCTTGCATCCAATAATGGATTTTGGTATTATTACAATAAAAAATCCAATGATTCGCTAAAAGCTGAATTTCCAAAATTTAAGGATATTGTAAAGTTTGATTACACCATAAAACATCTAAACGGAGACGTTATTTATGACCAAAGCGAATTGCCTACAAAAACCTACGCTATGGACAAGGAAGAACTTTTTAGTGGTCTTCGGGAAGGTTTAAAACTGATGAGGGAAGGTGAAGTTGTAACCTTTATATTTCCTTCACATAAAGCCTTCGGATATTACGGCGACAAAAATAAAATAGGTCCAAATGTGCCTATAATCACTACAGTAAGTCTTTATTCAATAATTCATGAAACCAATAATAATTTTAAAAACTGATATGAAAAAATTAAGCATGCTTTTTGTTTGTGCCATTTTAATTGGCCTTGTAGGTTGTAAAGATGACTATCCTGATTTAAAAGACGGACTTTACGCCGAATTCAATACCAATAAAGGCTCGTTTGTAGCCGATCTTTATTTTCAGGAGACACCAATAACAGTAGCGAATTTTGTTTCGCTCGCTGAGGGAAAAACCCACAAAATGTTGGACAGTTCATTTCAGAAAAAGAAATTTTACGACGGTCTCACTTTTCACCGCGTGATCAAAGATTTTATGATTCAGTCTGGAGATCCTACCGGTACCGGAAGCGGTAATCCAGGATATGCATTTCCCGATGAAATAGTTGATTCTTTGAGCCATGATTCTGAAGGAATTTTATCTATGGCCAATGCAGGTCCCGGAACAAATGGAAGTCAGTTTTTTATTACTCTTAAAGAAACTCCTTGGTTAGACGGGAAACATACAATCTTTGGAAAAGTTGTTCAAGGTCTGGAAGTTATAGACAGTATTGGGCAGGTTCCAACCGCTGCGGCAGATAAGCCGATTGATGATGTAATAATCGAAACTGTGAACATTATCAGGAAAGGAAAAGCAGCAAAAGATTTTGATGCTCCAAAAGTATTTGAAACAAAGTTAGCCGAAGCAAAAGTTAAAGAAGAAGAATCTGCAAAGAAACTGGAGGAAGCTAAAAAGGCCAATGCCATAAAATTCGAATCTTTTAAATCTGATATAGTAGAACTTGAAAGCGGATTAAAAATACACTTTTTGAAAAAAGGTGATGGCATAAAACCTAAGGCAGGCGATATGGTTCAGGTACATTACTCAGGTTATTTTGCAGATGGAACCTTGTTTGATACTAGTATTGAAGAAGTAGCAGTAAACGCCGGGATTTTTAATCAACAACGGAAAGATCAGGAAGGCTATAAACCAATGCTTGTCCCTTATGGTCCGGAAGCACAAATGATTCCTGGTTTTAAAGAAGGAATGCAACAAATGAATGTGGGAGATAAGGCAATTTTGTTCATCCCCGCTCATTTGGCCTATGGAGAAAGAGGTGCGGGAAGCGTAATTCCGCCTAATACAGATCTAATCTTTGATTTGGAAATGGTAGGAATTCAGGAATAAGTTTTTCTAAATATAATATAATACCGAAAACGGCTGTCAAATTACTTTGACAGCCGTTTTTGCATTTGATAAAAATAAAGCATTTTCATATGAGAAATTATTCTTGAGGACTCCGTGAATGTTTTAGTGAATCTTTACCGGTAAAATCTTTTGTTTTCCTAATCCAAAATTGAAAAGCTCCAATGTTGAGATGAACAGCATAACTTTTAAAGTGCCTTGGGTTCCCGGTTGGAATTAGGTACATTTGAGATTAAATAATAAGACATGCCGTCCAATAGCGATATATCAGCAATGAGATATATAACGTCATGTACGATATCAACGTGTTATGTGTAAGCAAGAAAATGACGAAACTAGTTTAATATATGAATCAAACAGTTTACCATTATAGTTCAATTGAAGTATTAAAAATAATACTAAACAATAAGAAGTTAAGGTTCACGAAAATAAACTCCTTAAATGATAAATCTGAATATCAATATGGAACTGAAATTTTAAAACAAAAAATCGTTGAATTTGAAAAAAACAATAAAATTACAAATCAACTTGATACAGAAATATTAGATAAATTCTTTTTCTATAATAACTTGTATTCATTATCATTTACAGAAAACGGTAATGATTTGGCTTTTTGGAACAGTTATTATGTGAATAAAATTACTCCTGTTTCTATTGGGTTTGAACGCAAAAAAGTTTTTTCTGAAAACTTTATAATAAACAAGTGTATTTACGATGATCCTTATCCAATTATGGAGAAAAAAAGATATGATTGGTTTAAAAAAATTTTCGATTTAAAAAACATACCTATACTTCATAAAAATCGAGAATTTATTCAGTTTACATTTCAAACAGCTCACATAAAACAGAAATGTTTTAAAATTGAAAACGAATATAGAGCAGTCTCTTTTTTACCAAAGAACAATAATAATTATGGAACTTTCAAAAGAAACTCTAAAAGTGTTGAATATTTTGACCAAGATATTAATATTGAAAGTATTAATCAAATTATATTAGGACCTTCAAAACAACAAGATTTGAATTATAAAGAAATTTTATCAATTGTATCAAATCAAAATTTGAAATGTTCTGTAAAAAAATCTGAAATTCCATTGGAACTATAGATTGAATAAAAGCCTACACATAACACAGTATAAAAATAATTGCGGTTTAATGCTTAATCAAAGGTCGTTGCGTGTTTGTAACCTCTGATTTTCCTTCGGAAAATCCTCGCATACAAACCCGCAAATATTCATATACATAAACGTTAGGGAGCATTTCACATAATTTCAAATGGCAGAAAAATCTTCAGATTTACAATTTAATGAACTGAAAAATTTAAAATTTTCTCATACACCTGAGGGAGTCATAATTGAATACAACAACAATAGATTTATTTTGGGGTATTTGTCAATATCAAAAGAAAATGTAGATTTTACAAAGAATCAATATCTTTCTATGGCAGAAGCAACTTTAAAATTTCATTGTTCAGTTAGAAATTATCCTATTCACAAAATAAAAAATATTAAACCTGTTTCTATAATGCCTCGAGAAAATAATTATTCTCATTTTTCAAAATATGTGGAAGAAGGTGTTTTCAATACGTTTATAAAAAAAGGGATTTGGCAATTAGGAACTATCGAACAATATCGCACTATTGAAAATAAAAAACAAAGGGATGAATTTGAAGGTCATTCGTTTTTGAATTTAAATATTAATAATCATATAGTAAGTTCTATATTTTCAACAGGTTTCAATTATCTAATTCTTTGCGGTACGAATAAAACTCAATCAAAAGAACATAAATCCCAATTTGGTCAAAAAGAATTACATTTCAATAATGTGAAATCTTTCTCCGAAAGTGTAAAAAAAAGCATCGGAGCTAAAAAATATCACATTCAAAATGTTGAATACAACACATTGAAATTGTATATAAATAATGATTTAATTGAGGATCCAGATGTGGATATTGAAAATATATTAACTCCAAAATTCTTTGAAATAATTAAAAAGCATTTGGTTTACCCAAGTTTATTTGTTAAACCAGAGTATTTTGAAATAGAGAATGAAGTTCGTTTGATTTTCGAAATGAATAAGGATTATAAAAAACCATTGAGATTTGAAAACAAACAACTTTTGGATTACATTAAAGTAATGTAAATATCAAAAACGCTCACAACATCGGTTCATCACAAATAACGGGCATTCCGGTGAAAAGTGCTATTTTAGACAACAATTAAAAACAACAAAGCCGACAAGTTTGCACCCCTACTCCCGCAAGTAATTTTATCCAAGTACGTTTGTAGAACATTAAAAACATAAAAGAGCCAATATGAAAATACATACATTATCTTTCTTACTATTAGTGATCATGCTTTCCGCTTGCAAGAACTCAAAAGGACAAGATGAAAAATTAGCATATTCTGGAAACCCTATATTTTCCGGATGGTATGCCGATCCGGAAGGAGCTGTATTTAATGATGAATATTGGGTGTTCCCTACATATTCAGCTGCATATGAAGACCAGGTATTTTTTGATGCATTCTCTTCAAAAGATTTAATTACCTGGGAAAAACATTCTCATGTTTTGGACACAACTATTATTAAATGGGCAAAACAAGCGCTGTGGGCGCCATCCATTATAGAAAAAAATGATAAATATTATTTATTTTTTTCAGCAAATGATGTTCAAAAACCTGGAGGTCCCTATTGGGATGAAAAGGATGCTATTAATCATCATGGAGGAATTGGAATAGCCGTTGCAGATTCTCCTTCGGGCACATTCAAAGATTATCTTGGAAAACCATTAATAAGTGATTTTAACAATGAAGCACAACCTATAGATCAGTTTGTATTTAAAGATATTGATAACACTTATTATATGTTTTACGGCGGTTGGGGACATTGTAATTTGGCTATTCTAAACGATGATTTTACAGGGTTTTTACCTTGGAGTGACGATAAATTATTTAAAGAAATTACACCTGAAGGATATGTAGAAGGTCCGTTTATGTTTCGAAGAAACGACAACTATTATTTTATGTGGTCTGAAGGTGGATGGGGAGACGATTCCTATAAGGTTGCTTATGCAATGTCAAAAAAAGCTACAGGACCTTTTAATAGAATTGGAACAATTCTTCACCTGGATAAAAATATTGCCACAGGGGCGGGACATAATTCAGTAATTAATACACCGAATACTGATAATTGGTATATTATTTATCACAGACGACCAATTCCAAATGAAGGGCGTGATCATCGGGTAACTTGCATCGATAATCTAGAATTTAATGAAGATGGTACAATTAAACAGGTGAAAATGACATTGGAAGGTGTAAAAAAAGAAGAATAAGAAACAAGTAAATGCATTGATAAATTTAAACGCACAACAACCGAGTAGACGGCTCCGCCAGAAACTGGCGGAGTGCTCCTCTAACAAAACTCCCTAGACTTCCGGATGTAAATTTCGCATACGGCAGTTCCACGATTGTTTGGTTGAATTTCATAAAAAATTTATTTCTGAGGAATATTCTTTAATATTTCCAACAAAAATTTCCAGTATTTCTGAACTGATGAGATACTTGCCCTTTCGTCTGGAGAATGTGCTCCGCGAATTGTAGGACCAAAAGAGATCATATCCATTTCTGGATAATGCTGCCCGATAATCCCGCATTCCAATCCAGCGTGACAGGCTGCGATATCGGCTTTTTCGTGGTACATTTTTTCGTAAAGTTTATCCAAAACCGTCAAGATAGCAGAAGCCCTGTTTGGTGCCTATTCCGGATAATCAACGGAAAGTTCCACCTTGCAGCCGGCAAGCCGACAGATGATGTTCCGGGGCAATCTTGAACCTCGCGTAAAAGGCTGATTTTAGCCCATAATTATTAGTAGACTTAGGTTTTTTTGACAAACTGCCGTTAGCAAGCATTTTAGAAAAAATTTAGGAACGATTGAAAATTTTGAGTACATTTAAATATGCAAATCGAAAGAACAAATAAAGAAATACTTATCCGACTATCTTCTGGAACGGACTTGGTCGGACTTCAACGAATTTTGGACTACCTAAAATTCCGTGAAATAGCGTCTAAAAGCAAAGCTTCCCAAAAACAAATCAACAAACTTTCTTCCGAATCAAATTCTTCTTGGTGGAATCAGAATAAAAGTCGATTTTTGAAGTGATAATTGTTGTCGATACCAATATCATTTTTAGCGGACTTTTAAGCCCAAATGGAACAATAAGTGACCTTTTACTTAATTCTTCGGACACTTTTGATTTCTACTCACCTACTTTTGTGTTGGAGGAACTTGATAATCACAAAGACAAATTACTGAAACTTACTGGCTATTCGGAAAAAGAACTGGATTTCCTGCAACGGATTTTGTTCAAGAAAATCGACTTGATTGATTTGGAATCTATCCAACAAATGACTTGGAAAAAAGCGACCGAACTGACAAAAAATATTGACGAATATGATGCGCCTTTTATCGCACTAGCGTTGGAATTGAAATCTCAACTTTGGACAGGCGACAAGAAATTAATCAAAGGATTGAGCAAAAAAGGTTTCGATTGGATTTTGACAACTGACATTATTACTGAAATAAGAAACGAAGAATAAAAACGCTCGCTAATACCTAGGCGTTCGTGTGACCGGTACGCCCCAACATGAACGTCCCGGTTCTTCGGGGTTGACTGATCCGATACTTTGCCGGAATGCCTGTTATGGTGATTGGTCTGTTTGAGGGAGTTATTTTTAACAAGTATGATTTATCTGTTTTATCAAGGTTTACAAAGCCATTTTTTCCATACCCGCACATTTGGCGTATGGAGTAAGAGGTGCAGGAAGCGTAATTCCGCCTGATACCGATCTAATATTTGAATTGGAAATGGTAGGAATTCAGGAATGAATTTTTCTAAATATATTATAATAGCAAAAAACGGCTATCAAATTACTTTGACAGCCGTTTTTTTTATTTATTGATCAGCTCAGTTTAATTTTTCTGAGGAATATTCTTTAATATTTCCAACAAAAATTTCCAGTATTTCTGAACTGATGAGATACTTGCCCTTTCGTCTGGAGAATGTGCTCCGCGAATTGTAGGACCAAAAGAGATCATATCCATTTCAGGATAATGCTGCCCAATAATCCCGCATTCCAAACCGGCGTGACAGGCGGCGATATCGGCTTTTTCATTATGCATCTTTTCGTATAATTCGCCCAAAACAGTCAATATAGCTGAATTCCTGTTTGGTGCCCAACCAGGATAATCTCCGGAAAGTTCTACATTGCAGCCTGAAAGTTCAAAGGCAGATCTCAAACTATTTGCCAAATCGTCTTTAGAAGATGCAACAGAAGATCTGGTCAGGCATTTAATTGCTATTTTACCATCTTTAACTTCAATTTTTGCAATATTATTAGAGGTTTCAACCAAACCCTCAATTTCTGGACTCATTCTGTAAACCCCATTATGAGCGGAATAAACGCCTTTCAGCAAAGCTTCCTGGGCAGTTTCTTCCATCACCTTTTCCGGAACATCTATTTCCGTGATCTCCAATTCCATATTGGGTTCTAATTGGGCAAATTCAGTTTTAATGATTTCCATTATTTCATTGACTTCATATTTAAAAGCCTTCACTTGTAAATCATCTACCGTAACAATTGCCTCGCTTTCCCTTGGAATGGCATTTCTTAGACTGCCACCTATGATTTGGGAGATTCTCAATCCATAATTTTCGTTTGCATCAAAAAGCAAACGGTTCATAAATTTATTGGCATTTCCAAGTCCTTTTATAATATCCATTCCTGAATGTCCGCCTTTCAACCCACTTAGACTGATCTTAAAAGCAGCAGAACCTTCAGGTGTATTTTCTTCAAGGTAAGATTTTGTAGCAGTAACATCCACTCCACCGGCACATCCAATTCCTATTTCATCGTCTTCTTCAGTATCCAGATTCAAAAGGATTTCTCCTTTAAGCAAACCTTCTTCCAGACCTTTCGCACCAGTCATTCCAGTTTCTTCATCTATAGTAAACAAGGCTTCAAGGGCAGGATGTTCAATAGTATCGCTTTCCAGAATGGCCATAATACTCGCAACACCCAGGCCGTTATCAGCACCAAGGGTCGTTCCTTTGGCCCGTACCCAATCTCCATCAACATACATGTCTATTCCCTGAGTGTCAAAATCGAAATTGGTAGCACTGTTTTTTTGATGTACCATATCCAGGTGTGACTGTAAAACCACAGGTTTACTGTTCTCCATCCCTTTGGTGGCAGGTTTCTTAATAATTACGTTGCCTACTTTGTCAACAAGGGTTTCCAGATTCAAACCTTTACCAAAATTTTTTATAAATTCAATTACTCTTTCTTCTTTCTTCGAAGGTCGAGGTACTTCGTTTAAATCAGCAAAATTACTCCATACATTTGTTGGTTCCTGAGCTCTTATTTCTTCATTCATAAATAGTTATTTAATAATTCGGTAATTTTACAAAGATATTGGTAATTAACAAAGCAGGAAAATTTGTTCCTCCTTTATTAGTTTGTAATTTTGCCCGGTGAAAAATAGAGCAGGAATCATTTTAGCGATTTTACTGCCACTTCAATATGTGGCGATCAAGATCATTTCTGGGTATCCAACCTTTATCGAAAAATGGTACAGCACAGGATTATATCCTTATATTTCCAAGTTTATGCGATTTTCACTCGGGATATTACCATTTTCCATGGGAGATATATTGTATTCTTTTTTACTTTTTTCCATCATTAGATGGGTCGCAATTCGAATTAATACAAGGTTCAGAAATCCAAAGAAATGGATTGTTGACCTATTCGGTATTTTTTCGATTATTTATTTTTGTTTTCACCTGTTTTGGGGATTGAATTATTACCGCTTGCCACTTCATAAAACTTTAAAGATAAAAGACACTTATACTACTGAAGAATTGGTTTTGGCTACTGAAACTCTTATCAAAAAATCTAATGAAATTCAGTTTGAACTGATGCATAACGATTCATTATTAGTGCCATATAATTTTAGAAAGACCGATATACTTAAAAAAACCGTTGGTGGGTTTGATTTCCTAAGCACTGAATATCCAAAACTCACTTATGATGGAAAAAGTTTAAAACCCTCTTTATTTAGCATTCCACTAACTTATATGGGATTTAACGGATATTTAAATCCTCTTACAAATGAAGCTCAGGTAAATACGCAAATAACAAATTACAAATTGCCCACAACTGCAAGTCACGAAATTGGCCATCAATTGGGTTTTGCTAAAGAAAATGAGGCTAACTTTATTGCTTGCCTGGCAACGATAAAACACCCGGATCCGTATTTCAGGTATTCAGGATTAACCTTTGCACTTCGGTATTGTTTAAACGAATTATATATCCGGGACTGCGATAAGACCGAGACTTTAATGAAGACAATCAATCCAGGGATTTTGGCAAATTACAAGGAGGTTCGGGATTTCTGGATACTTCATCAAAATCCCTTCGAATTTATTTTTCAGTTCACCTATAGCGGATTTTTAAAAGCCAATAACCAGCAAGATGGGATGAAAAGCTATAGTTATGTGGTGGCGCTTTTGGTAAATTATTTTGATGATAAGGAAAATGCGTTCTAATATAAAAAACCAGGCCACTAAAAATTCTTAGGATATTTATATTTGCTTAATTTCGCTTATGTTTAAAATAATTTCAAGTTCTCAAAATCCGACCATTAAAAGGCTTTTACAGCTTCAGGAGAAATCACGCGCCAGAAAAAAAGAAGGTGTTTTTTTAGTTGAAGGAGTTCGGGAAATCTCTCTCGCTCTTAAAGGAGGATTTGAAATTTCGGAACTTTATTTTTGTAGTGAAATGTTCACAGAAGAACAGATTTCGACTCTAATGGAATCGAACAAATTTCAGCCTGAGGTTATTGAAATATCAACTGAAGCATACAATAAAATTGCATATCGGGGCAGTACAGAAGGGCTGATAGCAGTTGTGAAATCCAAGGAACTAAGTTTGGATAATCTTAAATTAAATTCTAATAATTTCCTAATTTTAGTTGCAGAAGCTCCTGAGAAACCAGGAAATATAGGTGCATTGTTGCGCACTGCCGACGCAGCAAAAGTAGACGCCGTTTTAATTGCGAATCCAAAAACAGATTTGTTCAATCCAAATATTATTCGTTCCAGCGTAGGATGTTTGTTTACCAATAAAATAGCGGTAGGAAGCACTTCAGAAATTATTGAATTCTTAAAGGAAAGGAAAGTGGAGATTTATGCTGCTGCATTAGAGGCTTCAAAAATTTATTCTGAAGTGAATTTCACCAAATCCTGCGCCATTGTTGTCGGAACCGAGGATACGGGATTAAGTGAAGAATGGCTCAAAAATTCAACACAAAACATCATCATTCCAATGCAGGGCGAAATAGATTCTATGAATGTTTCAGTCGCTGCGGGAATCCTTGTTTTTGAAGCGAAAAGACAACGGGGGTTTTGAAGTACGAAGTTAGAAGGTAGCAGGTAGAAGTAAAAAAGTGAAAGCGGAGAGCAAAAGGAGTAAAGAACCAAGAACAAAGACTTAAAAAGAGGTCCAAGGACCCAAGAAAAAAGCTAGCCAAATTAAGAAATGAAAACATTCGTGCACTTGCCTACCGGCAGGCAGGTTCGTGGCCAGAAAAACTTAACAATCTATAATAAATATATTAAATCGATTTAAAGATCAATATTAACCTTTAAAAACCATCAAAATTGAATCAAGAAAACCTTTTTTATATTATAATTGCAATTATATTAATCGATTTTTCTATCGATAAAATTGTGGAGGCACTTAATGCCAGACATTTTAACGATCCGGTTCCTCCGGAATTACCGGATGTTTACGATGAAACTGAATACCAAAAATCTCAGCGGTACAATAAAGAAAATTATAAATTTGGACTCATCACCTCTACTTTCTCTTTACTTCTAATACTTATTTTTTTGTTTTTTGATGGATTTGCTTATGTAGATTCCATTGCCAGAAGTTTTTCAAATAATCCTATACTTATCGCTCTCCTATTTTTCGGTATTATCATGTTTGCGAGTGATATTCTAACCTTGCCTTTTTCCTGGTACAAGACCTTTGTGATTGAAGAAAAATATGGATTTAATAAAACCACAAAACTAACTTTTCTTACAGACAAACTGAAATCCTGGGCGCTGATGGTAATTGTTGGGGGTGGAATTTTGGCCCTTATAGTGTGGTTTTATCAAATTACGGGCAAAGATTTCTGGTGGTACACATGGATTATGGTCACCATTTTTTCCCTTTTTGTAAATATGTTTTATGCAAAATTAATTGTTCCTCTTTTTAATAAACAAACCCCCTTACCGGAAGGAAGCCTTAGAACCAAGATTGAAAACTATGCACAAAAAGTTGGTTTTAAACTGGACAATATTTTTGTGATAGATGGCTCAAAAAGAAGTACCAAAGCGAATGCTTATTTTTCAGGTTTCGGAAAGGAAAAAAGGATCACACTTTATGACACCTTGATAAAGGATTTGGAGGAAGACGAAATTGTAAGTGTGCTGGCTCACGAAGTTGGTCATTACAAGAAGAAGCATATTTTTGCGAATTTGGCAGCTTCCATTATTACTACCGGTTTCACTCTTTGGTTTCTGTCACTGTTTATAGGAAATCCATTGCTTTCACAGGCCTTAGGAGTTTCTGAGCCAAGTTTTCATATTGCCTTGATCGCCTTCGGTTTATTATATAGCCCAATTTCAGAAATTACCGGATTAATAATGAATTATCTTTCCAGAAAATTTGAATACCAGGCTGACAATTATGCAAAAAAGACCTACAATGCAAACGCCTTGATTACGAGTCTAAAGAAGTTGTCAAAAACCAGCCTCAGCAACCTAACTCCGCATAAAGCCTATGTTTTTATGAACTACTCCCACCCTACTCTTTTAGAACGATATAAAAACTTGGTAGGAAATTTGTAGTTGTTTCTTTTCAATCTTAATCGTAATTTTATACCATGACAGAAGCGGTTTCAGATAAGGAAAATAAAAATATTGCACGGCAATACAAGGAGCTACTGCGAATTAGTTATCAAACTCTTTCTGAGGATGATAAAAAACTAATTAGACTGGCCTTCGACACTGCAGTTGATGCTCATAAAGGCCAGCGACGAAAATCTGGTGAGGCTTATATTTTTCATCCTATTGCCGTTGCTAAAATTGTCGCTTCGGAAATCGGTTTGGATGCCACATCTATTGCTGCAGCCCTACTTCATGATGTGGTGGAGGATACAAAATATACGCTTGAAGATATTGAGCGGATGTTTGGTAAAATTGTAGCTCGTATTGTAGATGGTCTTACTAAGATCGCGCATTTAAAAAAGGATAAGAACGCTTCCATGCAAGCTGAAAACTTCAGGAAAATGTTACTTACCCTTAACGATGATATCAGGGTGATCATCATCAAAATTGCTGATAGGTTGCATAATATGCAAACAATGGAATCCATGCAACCTGATAAACAGGAAAAAATTGCCTCAGAAACCTTATACATATACGCGCCCTTAGCTCATAGAATTGGACTTTACAGCATAAAAACTGAATTGGAAGACCTTTCCTTAAAATATACGGAGCCGGATGTATATAATGACATTCTCACCAAGATTAGGGAGAGCAAGGAAGAGCAAGATGCTTATATACAGGATTTTACAAAAGTGATTAAAGATTCTTTAGACCAGGAACATCTGGATTATTTAATCAAAGGACGACCAAAATCTATTTTCTCCATCAGAAAAAAAATACAGGCACAAAATATCAGTTTTGATGAAGTTTTTGATAAGTTCGCTGTAAGGATTATCTACAAAAGCGATCTTGCAAATGAAAAATTCCTTGCCTGGAAGATCTATTCTATAGTTACCGATCACTTCCGCCCGAACCCAATTAGATTGCGTGACTGGATCTCATCTCCAAAATCTACAGGTTATGAGGCGCTTCATATTACTGTTATGGGACCAAAAGGAAGATGGGTTGAAGTGCAAATACGAAGTCAGCGCATGAACGAATTGGCCGAAAAAGGCTACGCCGCCCATTATAAATACAAACACGGAGAAGAGAAGGAAGAAAAAGGAATGGAAGAATGGCTAAACCGATTACAAGAAGCCCTCGAAAATTCTGAAGTAAATGCCGTAGATTTTGTAGAACAATTTAAACTGAATTTATATTCCAAGGAAATATTTGTATTTACGCCACAGGGAGATTTAAAATCCTTACCGAAAGGAGCTACTCCACTGGATTTTGCTTTTAGTATCCATACGCAAATTGGTTTGCATACCAGAGGAGCGAAGGTTAATAATAAACTGGTGCCTTTAAGCCATGAACTTCAAAACGGAGATCAGATAGAAATTATTACCGCCACAAATGCAAAGCCAAATATTAACTGGTTGGATTTTGCAACATCTGCCAGGGCAAGGGCAAAAATAAAATCATCCTTAAGGGAAGAAAAGAAAGAAATCGCCGAGGAAGGAAAAGCCATCTTGACCAGGAAACTCAAGGCTCAAAAGCTTGGTTTTAATGAAAATATGATCAATGAACTTGTGATCTATTTCAAATTAAAAACAAGTCTTGACCTTTTTTACCGAGTTGGTATAGGTAAAATCGACAATGTTAAATTAAAAGAATTTACCTCTTCCAGAAGTAATGCTTTTGTGAGTTATATTAAGAGTAAGATTAAGAAACCATCGATAGCTGAGGATCTTAATAAGGAAGAATTCACCTCCAAATATGATCAATTGGTCTTTGGAAAAGAAGAAGAAACGCTGGATTATAAATTGGCAAGTTGTTGCAATCCCATTCCTGGTGACAGCGTTTTTGGATTTGTAACTGTAAGTGAAGGGCTCAAAGTTCATAAAAAAGACTGTCCCAATGCTATTCAGCTTCAAAGCAATTATTCCTACCGGATTATGCCTGCAAAATGGATAGATTCATCTCAACAGGATTTTAAATCGGTCATTAAGTTAACAGGAATTGACAATTTGGGCTTAGTAAGTGAAATTACCAAGGAGATTTCCAAAAGTATGAATGTAAATATTAGAAATATTAATTTTGAAAGTTCCGGAGGGCTGTTTACCGGAAGAATCACTGTTTTTGTTAAGAATAATTCTATATTAAGCACCCTGATTGAACGGCTTAAAAAAATTAATGGTATAGACAAGGTCACGCGGGAATAAACGATATCTTTACAAGGAAGCAAAGTTATGAGTAAAAAAGTTGTAAATAAAAATGATCAGGCCATAGTCAAAAACGTATTTACCAAGTTTTTGGAGGATAAGGGTCATCGTAAAACCCCGGAACGTTTTGCAATTCTTCAGGAAATATATAATAATGAGGAACATTTTGACATAGAATCCCTTTATGTTAATATGAAAAACAAAAAATATCGTGTGAGCCGGGCAACTTTATACAATACCATCGAGCTGTTACTTGAATGCGCCTTAGTAAGAAAACATCAGTTCGGACAAAATCAGGCTCAGTATGAAAAATCTTATTTCGACAGACAACACGATCATATAATTTTAACCGATACCGGAGAAGTTATCGAATTTTGCGATCCCAGGATTCAAAGCATCAAACAAACAATAGAAGAAGTATTTAATATAGATGTTACTAAACATTCTTTATACTTTTACGGTACGAAAAAACAACCAATCAATTAATTTTTTATTTAATACTTATGGCAGTAGATTTACTACTCGGATTACAATGGGGTGACGAAGGAAAAGGTAAAATTGTAGACGTTTTTACCGAAAAATATGATATTATTGCACGTTTTCAAGGGGGACCAAATGCTGGCCACACCTTGGAATTTGATGGGCAAAAACATGTACTTCACACAATCCCTTCAGGAATATTTCATAAAAATACAGTAAATCTAGTAGGCAACGGAGTTGTAATAGATCCAATAATTTTCAAAAAAGAACTTGAAAATTTAGATACCTATATTACCCATTACAGAACGAATCTGCTGATTTCCAGAAAAGCTCATTTAATTCTTCCAACCCACCGTTTGCTGGATGCCGCTTCTGAAGCTTCCAAAGGAAAAGCAAAAATTGGTTCAACCTTAAAAGGAATTGGTCCAACTTATATGGATAAAACCGGAAGAAATGGAATACGCGTTGGCGATCTGGAAATGGACGACTGGAAAGATAGATATCGCGCCTTGGCCGACAAGCATGAAGCTATGATCAAATTTTACAATGTAGACGTTCAATACAACCTTGCAGAACTGGAAGATGAGTTTTTTGAAGCCATTGAGGTTTTAAAATCACTGAAATTTATTGACAGCGAACACTACTTACAAGTTGCACAAAAAGAAGGAAAAACTGTTTTAGCTGAAGGAGCGCAAGGTTCTATGCTGGATATAGACTTTGGAACCTATCCATTTGTGACCTCTTCCACCACAACTGCGGCCGGTGCCTGTACAGGACTTGGAGTGTCTCCTAATAAAATTGGGGATGCATATGGAATTTTTAAAGCCTACACAACCCGTGTGGGAAGCGGACCTTTTCCTACCGAATTATTTGATGAGGACGGTCAAACCATAAGTCGTGTTGGAAACGAGGTTGGTGCAACAACTGGGAGACCAAGAAGATGTGGTTGGTTGGATTTGATTGCCTTAAAATATACGATTGAGATCAACGGAATTACACATCTTATTATGACCAAAGGTGATGTTCTTAGTGGCTTCGATACAATCAAAGTTTGTACTGCTTATAATTATAAAGGAAAAGAAATTCATCATTTGCCTTTTAACATTGAACCTGAAAACGTAACTCCTGTTTTCACTAATTTCAAAGGTTGGAAAGAAGATATTACTAAAATGAAGGATGCTTCGCAATTTCCAAAAGAACTGACGGAATATATAGAATATTTAGAAAAGGAATTGGAAACGCCAATTTCTGTGGTTTCTGTTGGACCAGATAGGAATCAAACCATTCACAGATAAATTACACAGAAAATAAATGCTAAAAAAAATGCTTTTCGTTAATGAAAAGCATTTTTTGTTATTGTAAAGTATAGTTTATATTGTTATTATTAAACAATAAATATACTTGCGATTGCATTTACCTCCGCCATTGTTAAGGGTTCATCAAAAGCCTCAGTAATAGCATCATCGCCTCCATAGGAATCAAACATACCTGCTAGATTTACTCCTCCCTGAGTGGTATTGGATTCAGGAATTGCACCTCCGTAAATCGCACTAAAAGTTGATGGAATGGTGGTTTCCGATTGAGTAATCCAACCTTTTTCATTACGCATTCTTCTAACCTGAGAAGCATGTCTTGCTTCCACAGAATGTATTTGCAATGCGTATTCCAATAAGGTATTATCGTTCGCTAATGCACCGGCCTGCCCTTTGTAGGCACGAACACCAGTGTCTTCAAATCCTTGGGAAAGAGCTAAAAAGGTTTGATAATTTGAGAAAGTATCGAGGTTTAAATCACCTCCTGTAAAGTCAAAAGTTGGTTCATCAATTGCAGCATCACCTAAAGCAGCCACAAGAAAATTTACATGAGATACTTCATGTTTTAAAATCTGGCCAAAGACATCTTTATCTCCATCTGGAATCAATCCGCTAGTATCCATTCCCATTTGATAGAAATTGCGTTCAAGATATTCCAAGGTAAGTGCAAAATTCAAAACATCGGTCGGAGACGCCTGAATAGCCGCAGTAGCCATAGACATTGTTGCGGCAGATGATTTATTACTTGTGGCAGCCAACCCAAAAGGAATTGAGGCTAATGCAATATTTTTTCCAGCATTTTTAAAATGGTTAATTGATTCTCTTCTGGATCCTTTTTTATTCAAAAGCTCATCATTAGAGAGACTTTCTAAAAGCTTTATTATATTCATAATATGATTTTATTTAGTGGATAAATTAAGATGTAGGTAAATTATCGGCAGTAAATTCAGTTTTCACAAATCCGGTAGCACCAACTGCTGCTAGTATTGCTGAGGGCATCGTGGCTTTATCATAAGCTTTTCCTGAGCCGGCAAGGTCAACCAATATATCATCTCCGGCAAAATCCGTAGAGCCTGGATTGATGAGGTCCCGAATTGCTGACGCGTGACGAGCTTCAACTGAGACAATCTTACCTGCGATCAACAAATAATCGGTATTTTGAAGTAATTTACCAGCGCCATTATAGGCCGAAACTCCAGTGTCCTCAAGAATCTTTGCAATTCCCAAAACAGAATCCCTGCTGCCAAAGTCTACAGAACTAAAATCAAATTCTAGTGTTGGTAGAACCTTATCAGCGGAAGGAGCTGCTGCAGTAATCGCCACCTTAAAAAATTCCCTGTGAATAACTTCATGATTGTACAGGTCCTCCAATATTTGTTTTTCATTGGCATTTGCGCCCATCCAATAGGAACCACTCAATACTTTTGTATAAAAAGCTGCTTCTAGTTGCTCTAATGCATACGCATAATTTAAAATTCCTAAGTCACCGCTTCCAAGGTCAAAAACTTCTCCTGGGGGAACTATCACATTATCGTCATCATTGTTACAAGATAATAACAACAAACCTGAACCTGCGACAACCAATCCTCCAATTTTTAAGAAGTCTCTTCTTGAATTACCCATCTTTTGGGGTGGGAACAAATTCTTTTCTTCCTTAATCAATTCTTTTTTCATAGTCGTGTTTTTTTAGATAAAACGTAAAACTACATTAAAACCTCAATTCAGGTTTTAGCATCTCAGTTAATTATTTATTAAAAAAAAGCACGATTTATTAAATTATATTAAATTTTGGAGAGTATTAACAACTGTTTAATCAACAATCTTCCTTATAATCTTGTTTTTAACAATTTCAACCTTATTCAATATCACGTTGACACTGACTCTATATAATAATGATGATAGCAAGATTTTACATCCATAAGCTTCTTCATTTTCTATATTTGCTTACTTTTGATATAAATTTATTTTCTTGAAAATATACCTTATAAAAATTTCATTGCTTTTAATCTGTCTTTTGAAAGTTCCCTTTGCCCTTGCACAGGAGGTTAAAAAAATTGATTATACCAGTGACCGTACTCTAAAAGATGAGAAGAATTATCCCGGTGCTATCATCTTAAGCAAAGTAAACAACCAGGTCCACTTTTTACATGAAGGGATTGAAATCTGGTGTGATCAGGCAATACATTATGATCAGGCCAATTTTTTTAAGGCTTATGGAAATGTGAGAATGCAGCAGGGTGACACCGTTACTATGCATAGCAACTACGCTGAATATAACGGCACCACTCAATTTGCCTTTGCCAGCGGGAACGTAAAAATGACCCGCCCACAATCCTCTCTGGAAACTGACAGCTTATTTTTTGACCGGCTAAAACAGCAGGCATATTACCGAAGTGGTGGAACAGTGAGAGATACTGCCAGTGTTTTAACTAGCAGGATTGGTCGGTATTATATGAAGGATGATAAATATTCCTTTCTATCTAAGGTTGTTGTCACCAATCCAAAATATGTGATGAATTCCGAACAGCTGGATTTTTATTCTGAATCGGGTTATGCCTATCTATATGGACCTACCACAATTGATAGTGAAACCAGCACGGTATATTGCGAAAGAGGATTTTATGACACACGCGGAGATGTTGGTTATTTTGTAAAAAATTCCCGTATTAATTATGAAAACAGGATCCTTGAAGGAGACAGTATTTACTTCAACCGAAATACAAGTTTTGCTTCTGGAACTAACAACATACGAGTTATTGATACACTAAATAATAGTTTAATCACAGGTCATTACGCAGAAGTTTACCGCGCCAAAGATTCGGTTTTTATTACCAAACGCGCAGTGGCGGCTACTTTGCAGGAAAAGGATTCGGTATTTATACATAGTGATACCTTAATGATCACCGGAAAGCCCGAAAACCGAATCATAAAGGGTTTTTATGATGTGCGAATGTACAAAGGCGACATGAGCGGAAAGAGTGATTCAGTTTATGTAAATGAAAAGACTGGGATCACTAAATTTATTAATATCAGTAAGGGAACTTTAGCCTCAACTGATTTGAAAAGAAATCCGGTAATTTGGTCAGGAAATAATCAGATTACTGGTGATACCATTTATTTAATCAGCAATCCAGAAACTGAAAAGTTGGATTCCTTAAAGGTTTTTTATGATTCATTCCTAATTCAGAAGGACAGTATTGAAGGCTATAATCAGGTAAAAGGAAAAGAGCTCACGGGCCTTTTTATAAACAATGAATTGCATCAGGTAGATATTATTAAAAACACAGAGACCATTTATTATAGTCGAAATGAGAAAACAGAGTTAATCGGGATTAATAAAACCCTTTCAAGTTCTATAAAAATCTTATTTGAAAACAAGGAAATCAAAGATATTTATTATTATAAGCAAGTGGATGGCACCCTTACCCCTCCCGAAGAATTTCCTGAAAATGCTAGAAAACTTAAAGGATTTAATTGGCGTGGTGAGGAGCGGCTTACTAAAAAGGAAGACTTATTTGCTGGGCAAACACCCCCAAAATTAGTTAAGATCAAAGGAATTCCCTTACCTGAAGAACAGGAAAATTTCTTTGATGAAAACGATGAAAGCCAACCTCTTTTAAATGAAAACTCACGGCTTAAACCTGAAGATCTCAAGGACAAAGCAATAGATAGTTTGATGGTTCCCGAGCTAATTGTTGATCCAGTTTTGCAAAATAATAAAGTAGAAGAAGAAAATAATTGAAGGAAGATTTTTTAAAATATCAGGCCCAAACTACTCCGCATCCGTTGGCAATGGAAATTTCACATGCTAAAGGTTCCTATATTTTTTCCACTCAAGGTAATAAATATCTCGATTTTGTCGCTGGAGTCTCCGCTTGCAGCTTGGGTCATTGTCATCCAAGAGTAGTGAATGCAGTGAAAAATCAGCTCGACAAATATTTACATGTGATGGTTTATGGGGAATTCGCACTGGAACCAGCAGTCGAACTCAGCAAATTACTAGCCTCAAATCTTCCTGAAAAGTTAAATAAAACGTATCTCACAAATTCTGGTACCGAGGCGATTGAGGGAGCTTTAAAACTGGCAAGACGCGCAACAGGAAGAAGTGGAATTATTGCCGCTAAAATGGCTTATCATGGTAACACTATGGGCTCTTTGAGTTTAATGAGTATTGAAGAAAGGCTTCAGCCATTTAGGCCACTTGTAGGCGATATTTCTTTCATCAATTTTAATAATGAAGAAGATCTCACACATATCACTCATAATACTGCCGCTGTCATTTTGGAAACCATTCAGGGTGGTGCGGGATTTATTATTCCTGAAAATGATTATCTAAAAAAAGTAAAACTGCGTTGCGAAAAAGTGGGTGCTTTACTTATTTTAGATGAAATCCAACCCGGCTATGGAAGAACGGGAAAATTATTTGGATTCGAACATTTTGGAATCGTTCCGGATATTTTGGTAATGGGTAAAGGAATGGGCGGTGGACTCCCAATTGGAGCTTTCACTGCATCAGAAAATGTGATGGATTGTCTAATGGACAATCCAAAATTAGGTCATATAACTACTTTTGGGGGAAATCCCGTGATTGCTGCAGGAGCTTTGGCCACCTTGCAGGAAATTACTAAATCTGACCTTATGGCAGAAACGATTCAGAAAGAAAAACTTATCAGGAAATTGCTGGTTCACAGGCTTATTTCTGAAATAAGAGGAATCGGCCTAATGCTTGTCCTCATTACTCCTTCAGAGGAAATAGCTACAGATATTATTCTTAAATGTCAGGAGAAAGGATTAATCTTATTTTGGCTCCTTTTTGAGAAAAAAGGGGTGCGAATTACACCTCCGCTAACGATTTCTGAAGAAGAAATAGAAGAAGGATGTGGCATTATTATTGACGTTCTCAATGAGATAAAGTATCCCTTTTAAACTGTTCATTACTTTGTTCAAAACAATATCAATAGATACAAGGCTTATAGGTTAACTATTATAACTTTAATACTGAAGAAATCTCGTAATCCCCAAGGTATGCAATTAAGTCATAACGAAGAAAACAATTTCTCACTTACCCGCTTTGAATCGATGCTAAAAACAAACGATGTGTTGTTTTTTGATTCAGAAGAATTTGAGGATATCATCAACCATTATTTAGAAAATGGAAAGATTAGTCTGGCAAAAAAAGCCGTAAAATTAGGCTTGTCACAACATCCAACCTCTACAAACCTGAAACTTTACAAGGTTGAAATCCTTGTTTTTGAAGATAAACTGGACTTGGCTGATATCCTACTCAGCGAATTATATGATCTGGAAGACTCCAATGAAGAAATATTTATCCAAAAAGCAAATATTTTCTCCAAAAGGGACGATCATCCCAAAGCCATTGAAATGCTCGGATTAGCGCTGGACATAACTCAGGATGAAGCCGATGTATATTCTTTACTTGGGATGGAATATTTGTTCATGGAAGATTTTGAGAATGCCAAATTGAGTTTTATGAAATGTTTGGAGGCAGATGAAGAAGATTATTCTGCCCTTTATAATATTATGTATTGTTTCGATTTTATGGAACAAAAAGAACAAGCGATAGAATATCTCAATCTATTTCTTGATAAAAATCCATATTGCGAGGTCGCCTGGCATCAGATTGGAAAACAATATTTTGATTTAAAACAATATGACAAAGCTTTGATGGCCTTCGATTATGCTATTATAAGTGATGATTACTTTATAGGTGCTTACCTTGAAAAAGGAAAAGTTCTTGAAAAGTTAGGTCGATATTTTGAAGCCATCGAAAATTATAAAATAACACTTGATTTAGACGATCCTACTTCCTTCGCTTATTTGCGCATGGGAAAATGCTGTGAAAAACTGGGGTTGGAAGACTTAACTCTGGAATATTATTTAAAAACAGTACATGAAGATCCTTTATTAGATAAAGGTTGGATCGCTATTACCGATTTTTATTTCAAAAAAGGCAATTTTAGAAAAGCCTTATTCTATATCAATAAAGCTATCAATATTGATGAGGAAAATGTGCTTTACTGGAAACGCTTTGCAAAAATAAATAATAAATTAAGTTTTTACGAAGAAGCTGACCGAGGCTATCAAAGGGCTATCGAGCTCGGAAACTATGAATTGGAAACCTGGATCAGGCGCTGTGACATTCTTATCAATTTAGGTGAGTTTGAAACCGCTATTCAAAATTTATTGCAGGCCCTGGAGTTTTATCCTGAAACTGCCGAAATAGAATACAGGCTTGCCGGATTATATTTTAATTTAAATGAAGGTGACAAAGGTTATTTTCATTTAAACAATGGTTTAAAGATTGATTCTGAATATTATATTATAATTGAAGAACTTTTCCCTAAAATTTTTAGTCGGAAAAGTGTTAAGGAAATTATCAACTCTTACCTAAAAGCCTCCTGATATTTAATTATATTTGGCCTGAATAATTAATTATTGGGAATGCAGCGAAGCTATAAAGATTATTTGATCATTACGTTCAAAGGCATGGCCATGGGCGCGGCAGATGTCGTTCCTGGTGTTTCCGGCGGTACGATAGCCTTTATTACCGGAATTTATGAAGAACTTATAGGGACGATAAGTGGCGTGGACCTTAACTTATTCAAGGTATGGAAGACTAAGGGTTTTAAAGCGATGTGGAAACAGATGAACGGTGCGTTCCTTCTTGCTCTAATTAGCGGCATCCTTATCAGTATTTTTACATTAATGCGTCTTACCAATTATTTATTAGATGAATATCCGGTAATGACCTGGGCTTTCTTTTTTGGCCTTATAGTTGCCAGTGTATGGTTTGTTGCACGACAAATACCTAAATGGAATTATAAAATTGTCTTAAGTCTGCTGGTTGGTGCAGCAATTGCAATATATATCACTTCACTCCCGCCACTTGGAGCAACTATTACAAGTGCCTGGTTTCTTTTTTTTGCAGGAGCAATTGCCATATGCGCAATGATTTTACCAGGTATCTCCGGCGCCTTTATTTTAGTCCTTCTCGGTGCCTACAAAACTGTAATTGAAGCTGCCCATGATTTTGACATTAAGACTCTGGGAATTGTTGCCTTGGGAGCCATCTTTGGGTTGCTTTCTTTTTCCAGAATCTTAAAATGGTTGTTCGACAATTATAGTCATATTACTCTGGCAGTTCTTACCGGTTTCATTGCAGGTTCATTGAACAAAATATGGCCTTGGAAAAAGGTGCTGGAAACCGAACAATTTGGTGATAAGTTAGTAGTAATTAAAGAAGTATCTGTATTACCGGGGAAATTTGAAGGAAATCCTTATCTTTTTCAAGCGGTTATTCTGATGATTATAGGATTTTTATTGATCCTTTTCTTAGAACGCATTGCAAATCAAAAACCAATTATAGAAGATGCAGCAAACCCGAACCTTTAGTGACAAAGTTTTTTTGGTTCTCAAGGGTTTGGCAATGGGCGCCGCAAACAAAGTTCCAGGCGTTTCCGGTGGTGTTGTGGCATTTGTGGCCGGTTTTTATGAAGAATTCATCTACTCCCTTCAAAAAATAAATTATAAAGCCTTTAAGCTTTTGATCAACGGAAGGATTAGAAGTTTATATTACTATACAAACTTCAAATTTCTGGGATTGCTCATCCTGGGAATGATAATTAGTTATTTCAGCATTTCACAATTATTGGATTATCTTTTAGTCCATTATGAACTGTATGTTTGGGGTGCATTTTTTGGGATGATAATTGGCTCCGTTTACTATATCAGCAAAGAATTTGATGAATGGTCCCGGCGAAGTATTTTTTATGTTCTTGCTGGAATAGCTGTTGGTGTTGCTATCAGTTTTTTAGAACCCGCCCGGGAAAACGACAATTTATTTTTCGTATTTTTTTGCGGAATGGTTGGCGTGTCGGGAATGACAATGCCCGGACTTTCCGGTTCCTTTATATTGATTCTTTTCGGTAATTATGTGCTCCTGTTAGTAGATTCGGTCAATGCACTTTACACTACAATTGCCGATATTTTTTTATTGGATTTTTCCTTTATTCATGATCAGGAAAGATTGCGTTTGCTAAAAGTTCTGGTCGTATTTTCATTAGGTTCTCTGGCAGGTTTGGTCACTCTCTCCCATTTGTTGGGTTATTTATTAAAGCTTTACAAAAAAGAAACTTACGCGGTAATTATAGGTTTCATAACTGGATCTCTGGGAGTTGTATGGCCATGGAAAGAAAAAATTTTTAAATTAAATAGCCAGGGTGAATACATCACCGATGCTCATGGAATTTTTATTTTAGACAATTACAAACGATACTTTCCCGACTTTTCCGATTCAATGACCTGGATTACAATCTTCTTTATTTTGATAGGTATTTTTATCGTTCTGGGATTAGGATGGTATGAAAATAAAAAATCAAATTAGATGAAAATATACGGCCTTCTTGGAAGAAATATTTCCTACTCCTTTTCAAAAAATTATTTCACAAATAAATTTGAGAATGAGAATATATCAGCGCTTTATCAAAATTATGATTTAGCAAATCCGGTGGAGATTATAGAAATAATTAAAGGCAATTCTCAAATTTCCGGGTTAAATGTAACAATCCCTTACAAACAGGAAATTATGCCTTATTTGGATGTTTTGGATCCAATTGCTGCCCAAATAGGAGCCGTAAACACAATCAAAATTGAAAAATCTGGAAAATTGACCGGTTATAATACCGATTATTACGGATTTATGGAATCCTTAAAGCCCCACCTACAAAAAAAACATACTCATGCTCTTATTTTAGGAACAGGAGGCGCTTCAAAAGCAGTGGCATTTGCCTTGAAAAAGTTGAATATAGGGTATAGATTTGTTTCAAGAACTCCCTCCGTTGGAAACTTTATTTATACCGATTTAACCGAAGAACTTATTGAACATCATAAACTTATAATTAATTGTACTCCCTTGGGGACGCATCCAAATATTTCAGATTTTCCACCTATTCCCACTAATTATATTACCAAAGAGCATCTTGTGTTCGACTTAATATACAATCCACCTGTTTCCGGCTTGCTAAAACAGGCCTTAAAACACCACGCCACCGTAGTTAATGGTCAGTTAATGCTAGAACTTCAGGCAGAAAAGGCTTGGGAAATCTGGAATAGTTGAACCAAATAACATCCTAGTTTTAACCGGTTATAAATTGAAGCAAAGACTTGGCAGTTTTTGAAGTAGTTATTATCTTTCGGGATTATTAATTATTGACGAACCTTAACATTGAAAGATATGTCTCATCAAGAAAATGACAAAACGAAAAATGATCTCCCAGACGATGATTTAAAAGAAATTGGCGTGGCTTCTTCGGAAAACAACGACAATTTGGAAGACTCAAAAAATGAGAATGAGGATAATAATGAAGAAGATCAATTTTCCGAAAAAACTGATAATATTAAGCCTTCCGAAACTAACATTGTTGAAAAGGACGACTTAAAAGAAGATAAACCCGAGATAGAAGCTGAGGAAATAAAACTTGAATCTGAAAAAGAACAATCCGAAGATGATAAAGTAACTTCAGAAGAAATAAATCTAGAAACAGCGGAAGAATCTGCTGATAAAGAAACGCGAGAAGTTACCAAAGCTAGCGAAACATCTGCGAAGGCAGAAGAAGAAACTGCAGAAATCAAAAAAAACGAAGAAGAAGATGAAGCAGAAGACGACGATGAAAAATCTTCTGTCACATCAGCCAAAAAAAATGCGCATTCTGAATTTGAAGAATCTGTAGCTGAGGAAAGTGAAGATGAGAGTGCCAAAGAGCGACACGGTATTGCCAAGAAGGATTACTCAGCAATGTCTAAGGAAGATTTGGTTGCGGAAATGGAAAAGCTTGTTGCTAATGAGAAAATCCAGGCAATTAAGGAACATATCGATGAAATAAGGGGAGAGTTCAATTCGAAATTTGATGAGGATTTCGAAGAAAAGAAAGAAGAATTTTTAGCTGAAGGCGGAAATATTATAGATTTTCATTATTCAACTCCTATAAAGAAACTGTTCAATTCGGTTTATTTCGATTATAAAGAAAAACGCAACCACTATTATCATCAATTAAAACAGGATTTAAACAAAAACCTGGATATTCGGTTGCAAATTATTGAAGAGCTGAAAGGCCTTTTGGATGTAGAAGAAAACATCAATACCACCTACAAATATTTTAAGGATTTACAAGATAGATGGCGCACTGCTGGCGCAATTCCAAGAGATAAATACAATACTGTTTGGAATACCTATCACCATCACGTAGAAAATTTCTATGACTTTTTACACCTTAACAGGGATTTCCGGGATATGGATTTCAAACATAATCTGGAACAAAAGTTAAAAATTATTGATCGCGCTGACGAATTAACTCAGGAAAATGATACCAACCGTGCCTTACGCGAATTGCAAATGTTGCATAAAATGTGGAAGGAAGAATTAGGACCGGTTGCAAAAGAGTTTAGGGAAGTGATTTGGGACCGTTTTAGCGAAGCCACGAAGAAAATCCACGATCTTAGACAGGCCTACTACGATCAGTTAGATCAGGAATACGAAAAAAATCTACAGCAAAAGCAGGAGATTTGCGCTAAAATTAAGATTCTTGTTGAAACACAATATACTGCACATAGTCAATGGCAGCAAAAAATCAAAGAACTGAATGCACTTAGGGAGGAGTTTTTTGCAATAGGGAAAGTACCTCGTGACAAAAATGAATCCACCTGGAGTGAATTCAAACAAAACGTCAGACAATTTAATCGAAATAAAAATGCCTACTATAAAGGATTAAAAAAAGAGCAATACGACAACCTCGAAAAAAAGAAGGAGCTCATTAAAATTGCCGATGATAATAAAGATAATGAAGATTTTAAGGCGACTACTGCATTGATGAAAAAAATCCAGGCCGATTGGAAAAAAGTTGGACATGTTCCAAGAAAAGAAAGTGATAAGGTTTGGAAACAATTTAAAGCATCCTGCAATCATTTTTTTGATCGACTACACACTTCAAACAATGATGAAGATGCTGAAGAAAACAAAGCCTTTGATCAGAAAAAACTGATTTTGGACGGTTTAAAATCTTATGAGTTTAGCGGTGATAAGAAAACCGACCTTTCCAAAATCAAAGCAGCAATTGAAGAATGGAAAAATATAGGTAAGGTTCCCTATAACAAGCGTTTTCTGGAAGGCAAGTTCAATAAATTACTGGATCAGTTATTTACGAAATTGGACGTGGATCGCAGCAAGGCTGAGATGATGAAATATGAAAACAAGATTCAAGTACTGAACAATTCTGATGACGATACAAAACTGAGGAACGAGCATTATTTCTTAACTAAGAAAGTACAGGAAACCAAAGATGAAATCAGGCAATTAGAAAATAATTTACTCTTCTTCTCTGATGTAAACACTGATAATCCATTAGTTAAAGCGGTTCACAAAAATATCCAGGACCAAAAAGAACAATTGGAAGTTTGGAAAGAAAAGCTCGAGAAAATTAAATCAATTTATTAGTAACCAATTTTGGTCCTGAAAAAAAAGACCTTAATTGTGAATTAAAAACTCCTCGTTTTTACAAACTTTAAATATATTATAAATATTCCTTTAGATTGGCTCTTAATGAAATTAGGGACAATTTAAAGGATTGTTTTTTTTTTAGGTATTTATAACAGTTTAGCTTCTTCCCAGAAAATATCCATTTCGGATAGAGACATTTCGGTTAATGGCTTATTTTTTTCCTTTGCTTTTTCTTCCAGGTATTGAAAGCGTTTGATGAACTTTTTATTGGTGCGTTCCAAAGCGTTCTCAGGGTTAATTTTCAGAAAGCGAGCGTAGTTGATCAAAGAAAACAAAACATCACCAAATTCGGCTTCCATTTTATCCTGATCTTGAGCCTGCACTTCCACATCCAGTTCTTCAAGTTCTTCCTTCAACTTCTCTATTACTTGTTGTGGTTCTTCCCAGTCAAATCCAACTCCTGCAACCTTATCCTGAATTCTGCTTGCTTTTACCAAAGCAGGTAAAGACGTTGGAACTCCTTCCAAAACACTTTTATTTCCGGCTTTTAACTTGAGGTTTTCCCAGTTTTTTTTCACCTCTTCTTCATCTGCCACTTTTACATCTCCATAAATATGTGGATGCCGTTCTATGAGTTTTTCACAAATGCTATTTGTCACATCGGCAATATCAAAATCCTTTGTTTCACTGCCTATTTTCGCATAAAAGACAAGATGAAGCATGATATCGCCAAGTTCCTTTTTAATTTCCTGCTGATCCTTTTCCAAAATAGCATCACCCAGTTCATAGACTTCCTCAATAGTTAAATGTCGTAGGGATTCCATTGTCTGCTTTCTATCCCACGGACATTGGTCACGCAATTCATCCATAATTGTCAAAAGCCTGTCGAAAGCTAAAAGCTGGTCTTTTCTTGAATTCATTCGTTGTTCATTTGTTCGAAAATTTAAGTACGAATACTTTTTTTCATATTTAGGTACAAAAATATGAAAATAAAAAAGCAGTTTTAATTAATTAAAACTGCTTTTTTATTTTCATATTCGAATTTTTATTCCTCTTCGTCTGAAACCGCTTCTTTCTCCTTACCGGTAGAAAAATCGGTAAATTCATTTTTTACCAGGAGGTTATACCATTGGATAATTTTTTTTATGTCACTTTGATAAACTCTCTCTACATCATAATCTGGTAATATTTCAGCGAAATAAGCTTCTAACTCCTTCTTAGGAGCCTTATGATCTATTGCTTCTCCCCCATTTTCCTTTTCAGACATTTTTTGAAAGATCGTTCCCAAAGGCACTTCTTCAGAAGTGGTATAAATTGCAATTTCGCTAAGTAAACTCACGTTTTGACGAACATTCACAGCAATCTTCTTTTCATCAATGATAGATTTTGCAACAAAACCTCCTCGTGTTTGTGCTGTTAATTCAAATAATCCCGGTTTTCCGGAAATCGATAAAATTTTTTCTAAACCCATATTTTCTTTATAAATTTTGGCTAACAAATATCACTTCTCTGTACTTAATAACAAAAGAATTAACGTCCTTTTTTCATTGCCGGAAAACGCATTCTATAATCGACGTCCACCTTTCCTTTTGAGATATCACTTAGTTTTCCTTTGATCAATCGTTTTTTGAGACTGGATAATTTATCTGTGAATAAAATTCCTTCAATATGGTCATACTCGTGCTGGATCACTCTCGCTGCCAATCCTTCGTAAGTTTCGCAGAGGCTATTAAAATCTTCATCCTGATATTCTATTGTAATCCTGGGTTTTCTAAAAACATCTTCCCGAACTTCGGGAATGCTTAAACAACCTTCATTAAATGCCCATTCTTCACCTTCTTCCTCAATAATTTTAGGGTTAATAAAAACCTTTTTTAAATTGCTCAGTACTTCTTTTTCAAGATCGCTCAAGTTTTCGTCATCTGCAAATGGAGATGGATCAATCATAAACATTCTAATGGAATAATTGACTTGTGGCGCTGCAAGACCTACTCCATAAGCTTCGTACATAGTATCCCACATATTTTTAATCAGCTTATCCAAATCTGGATAATCCTTGGTAATTTCTTTTCCCATTTTTCGTAAAACAGGATCCCCGTATGCTATAATTGGTAAAATCATTTAAATTGTATAATTAATATTGAATACTGTATAATTTAAAAAATCAACTATTGATATTTTTTGTTGCTGTAATTCTGGAGGCTATAAAAATTGCAGTCAATTCCTTTGACTCTTTTAATATGTTTTGACTTCCAGGATTATTCATCAATTTTTCATCCTGAAGAAATTCAACCCAAAAAATACATTCATCAGCTTCCTCAATCACAATACTCAGTTTAGATATAAAGGATTTTTTAGATTGTCCTAAACAAGCAGCTCTGTAATTGGCCGCAACCGAAGTTGAGCATCGTATTAATTGGCCTTCTATATGGAGCCCCAATTTATTTTTGGGTAATTCTAAAGCAAGTTTAACACAGTTATGCGCAAACAAATTGGACCTTTTTTTTAAATCTTCCTTCATCTTATTAAATTTATATTGAATAATTTATAATGAATAATCATCAATGTGAATTTTCAATATCCTAAATAAATATAATAAATGCAATTTTGATTATTGATTATAAAATATTCATTTATATCCTTTTCATTATTCATTATTCCTTATAAAATATTCATTTATAAAGATAGGTTTGCAAAATTATGGTCGCACTAATTTCATCTAGCAAAGCCTTATTCTGGCGTTTTTTCTTTTTCAAACCGCTATCGATCATTGTTCTTACTGCCATTTTTGAAGTAAATCGCTCATCGACGCGTTTCATTTCCATCAAAGGAAATTTTTCATTGAATTTTTTTAAGAATTCCAGGATTGAAGCTTCACTTTGAGAAGGGGTATTATCCATTTGCCTTGGTTCACCTACAAGTACAAGTTCAACATTTTCCGTCTTAAAATAATTTTCCAAATAAGGCAACAACTCCTTTGTAGCAACAGTAGCAAGCCCTGACGCAATAATTTGAAATTCATCTGTAACAGCGATTCCTGTGCGTTTTCCACCGTAATCTAAAGCCAAAATCCTTGCCATAGTCAATTTTATGCAAATGTAAGGTTTATATGGCAATGCTCCCAAAAATTGCAACTAAGCTGCTATATTTGCAAAAATCAACACAATGAAAGAATTAAAAGATATTATTACAAATGCATGGGAAGATCGCAGTTTATTAAGCGATTCAACAACAATAGATGCCATTAGAAAAGTGATCGGGTTATTGGATCAGGGAGAATTGCGTGTCGCAGAACCAACTTCAGAGGGCTGGCAGGTAAACGAATGGATAAAAAAGGCAGTTGTGATGTACTTCCCAATCCAGAAAATGAAAACCATGGAAGCCGGAATTTTTGAGTATCACGATAAAATTCCGCTAAAATCAGGTTTTGAAGCTAAAGGAATCAGAGTGGTGCCGAATGCTGTTGCCAGATATGGAGCTTATATTTCCAGAGGTGTGATTCTAATGCCTAGTTATGTAAATATCGGAGCTTATGTAGATGAAGGTACGATGGTAGATACTTGGGCTACTGTGGGAAGTTGTGCCCAAATTGGTAAAAATGTACATTTAAGCGGTGGAGTTGGAATTGGCGGAGTTTTGGAACCTCTGCAAGCTGCACCTGTAATAATTGAAGATAATGCATTTATTGGTTCAAGATGTATTGTTGTGGAAGGGATCAGGGTAGAAAAAGAAGCTGTATTGGGAGCAAATGTTGTGCTCACCGGTTCAACAAAAATTATTGATGTTACTGGAGACGAACCATTAGAGCTGAAAGGCTACGTTCCATCAAGATCCGTAGTAATTCCGGGAAGTTACACCAAGAAATTTCCTGCGGGAGAATTCCAGGTACCTTGTGCCTTAATTATTGGAAAAAGGAAGGAAAGTACAAATAAAAAGACTTCTCTGAATGATGCTTTGAGAGAGTACAATGTGGCGGTGTAAAATCCCTATAGCCCCCGAAGGGGGAATTGATAAAACTGGAATATAATTTTAAAACTCCTCCCCTTTGGGGAGGTCGGGAGGGGATGAAAATACTCATAATACAGCAAAAAATGATTGGTGATGTTCTTACAACATCCATCTTATTTGAAGCGCTGCGTAGAGAATATCCGGAAGCCGAATTGCATTATCTTATTTTTCCCCATACACGACCTGTAGTTGAAAACAATCCTTTTATTGATAAGCTGATCCTTTTTAAGGATTCAGATAAAACTCCCCTAAATTTTATTTCTTTTCTTCAGAAAATAAAAAAAGAAAATTATGAAATCGTAGTTGATGTTTATTCGAAATTTGGAACTGCTTTAATTACGTGGTTTTCAAAAGCTGGAATCCGTATTTCTTTTAATAAATGGTACACCCGGCATTTTTATACAGCTGTTTTTGATCGAAATATAATCGCAAAAACCAAGGCCGGAATGGCTATTGAAAAGCGGATGCAGCTATTACAGCCTTTGCATAAAAATTTCCCTGCGGAAATTAAACCTAAAATATATCTTACTGATTCTGAAATTTTGTCTGCCAAACAATTATTAGCCCGATCTGGTATTAGTTTGGAAAAACCCCTTTTGATGATTTCGGTTTTGGGAAGTTCAAAAAACAAAACCTACCCTCCGGAATATCTTGCTGTTTTGCTAGATGAAATAGTTGAAGGAACTCAGTCGCAGTTATTATTTAACTATATTCCTGCGCAGTTGGATGAAGCCAGGAATATTTATAATTTATGCAACCGAGATACACAAAAGCTCGTATTCCTCGACATTTATGGAAAAAGTTTAAGGGGATTTTTAGCTATTACTTCTCAATGCAATGCATTAATTGGAAATGAAGGTGGTGCGGTGAATATGGCCAAAGCTCTAAATATTCCCACATTTGCAATCTTTTCTCCTTCAATAAATAAAGAGAATTGGAATATCTTTGAAGATGAAATCACCAATGTTTCTGTACATTTAAAGGATTATATGCCCGAAACTTATCAGATGAAATCAAAAAAAGAACTGAATTCACAATCTTCCGAAATGTACCACCAATTTAAGCCAGATTATATTTCAGAAAAACTTCAGAAATTTGTTCAAACCTTAAAAAAATGAAGTTCCGATTTTTAATATATATAAGTAATACCTATTCTCTTCCAATTGGTGCACCATTACAAAACGAAATATTAAAACGAGGCTTTGAGGTCAAATGGTTCTCAGATGAGGATTATACCAAGGCTTATTTCCCAGAACACGGAGAATTGATAAATACGGTTGAAGAAGCAATTTTATATGAACCTCACGTAGTTTTAACAATTAACGATTCTGTACCCGATTTTTTTCCAGGCATAAAAGTTCAGATTTTTCACGGGTTTCTTGCAAACAAACACAGCTTCAAAAAAGGCCATTTTAGAATACGAGGATTTTTTGACCTTTACTGTACTCAAGGTCCCTCCACAACAATCCCATTTAATAAATTACAGGAAAAACATAAGTATTTTGAAGTATCAGAAACAGGATGGTCCAAAGTAGACTCATTATTTCCTTTAACTGAAAAAAAATCTGAACAACCTGTAATTTTAATCTCATCTACATTTTCACCTAAATACAGCTTAACTTATAATAATTTGGTAATTGATGAAATTGAAAGAATTTCAAAACTAGGAAAATGGGAATTTAAGGTCATTCTTCATCCCATACTTGCTAAAGAAAAAATTGAAAAATTCAAATCTATACAAAATGAAAATTTAACTTATTACGATACAACAGACATAATTCCACTTTTTAAACAAGCTGATATTATGTTTTCGGATACAACATCTGCAATTACAGAATTTATTTTGCAGAAAAAACCTGTTGTGACTTTTAAAAACAATAAACCGGGAGAGCATTTTATAAATATAACGGAAGTTTCAGAAATTGAAGACGCAATTTCCAGAGCCATAAGCAAACCAGCAGATATTATGAAAGCTATTCAGGAATATATTGACATCACACATCCATATTTTGATGGAAAATCAAGTGAAAGAGTTATTAATGCCTGTATTGAATTTTTGCAGAAGGACAAAGATCATTTAAAAAAGAAGCCGTTAAATTTAATCCGGAAATATAAGATCCGAAAGAAACTTAAATATTTTACGTTGAAAAGTTATAATAGGCCATTGACAATTAAAAAATATTAAAGAATAAATTCTTGTTAAATCAAGGTATTAAAATTGAACTAAAGCATCAAGATTTCCAAACTTTCAATTTCTTTTTCAACGCTTTTTTCCGCTTAAATTTTTCCTGAAATTGTTGGGTGTAGAACCACATTTTTTTAAAAACTTCCGCTTCAGGCTTATTTATTAAATGCGCATATTCATTTGCCATGACTACAATCATTTCCTTTTTTGGAGAAAGCCTCGCAAAATTTTTCATTCGTTCTTCAAAATTCAGCTTTTTAAAATTCATTCGGTTTAAATCCACAAGGAAGAATTTATAATCTCCATTGTTCAGCTGAATCAAGGTGTTTCCAGGAGAATGGTCTAAAAATTCTATCTCCTTTTCATGCAAATTAAAAGTAAATTGTGTAAAATGCCGCAATATTTTCTCGTGATTTTGATAAGCAGGATTGGTAACCAACTCACGAAATGTTAAATCACAATGTAAATGCTCACTTACATAATAACTATCCTTAAATGTTAATCCAGATTTATTTTCCGCAAATGCAATAGGAAATGGAGTACCGATTTTTTGTGAAACGAGATGGTTTGCATATTCAAACGAACGTTGGGCTTTGGATTTTCTAAAGAATCGATAGACTATTTTATTGACCGCATTGGGAATTTTAAATGACTTGATATTTATTTTTTTAGCTTCCAGCTCAAAAATCTTAATACTATTGCGTTGACCTTCCTTTAAAGATTCTCCATCAGAATTAAAATTCCCAATAAAATTTAGGATCGCTTTTTTTTTACTTTTATCGGTCTCTGCAAAAATGATTTTCATATCACAAAAATACTATAAAGATTAAATCTTTTAATAAAAGCTGAGTTTATTGTTAGTACATCAAATTCTGAGAACGAAACGAGTGATTCTGTATTATTAAATTTACATTTACCCAAAACTTTAAAACCGGAAACCTTAGGAGGAAAAGTAAGCTAAGGCATAAAAGTCTATGTGTACCTCCGGTTATAATTTATCGTTCAAGACTTAAAAAGAAATGTATGTCAGATATCTGGAAAAATAGGTAACCAAAAAATAATCTGGATTAGCATCAAATTTAATGCAATAAAAATATTCATAATGTCAACCTTACCCAAATGCACTTTGGTAGCCCCAACTTATAATTGGCCTGAAGCTTTAAATCTTTTATTAAAAAGCCTCAAGGAACAAACTTATTTACCTGGGGAGGTTATTATTGCCGATGATGGCTCATCTATAGAAACCAGAGAGTTAATAGAAAAGCACCAGTCTAATTTTCCAATACCAATTGTCCATATTTGGCAGGAAGATAAAGGCAACCGGAAACCAAGAATAATGAATAAAGCCATTGCAAAATCAAAATATGAATATATTATTGAGATTGACGGCGACATAATAATGGATAAAAATTTTATCAAAGATCATTTAACTTCGGCAAAGAAAAATAACTTTCTTTTTGGAAGTAGAGTAAATATTCAGAAAAATCATTTGCAAAACTTGTTCGAAAAGGCTCAGACAAAATTCAGTTTCTTTTCAAAAGGAATCAAAAAAAGGACAAGAACATTGAGGATTCCAATGTTGGCTAATCTTTATAAGGAAGAAAATGTACGCTCAAAAAAATTGAGGGGTTGTAATATGTCTTTTTGGAAAAGAGATTTTGTAGCGATTAATGGTTTTAATGAAAACCTGGTAGGTTGGGGAATTGATGATAGTGAAATGGCCCAACGCCTTCTAAATAATGGAGTAAAAGGCAAAAGGTTGAAGTTTAAAGGACTTGTTTATCATATTTTTCATCCCGAACAAAATAAACAACATCTCGAAATAAACATGAAAATTGAAGCCGAAACTAGTCTTAAAGAACTCACATTTATCGATAAGGGAATAAACCAATTTCTATAAATTATGAAATACGAAATTGCTGTTGTTATTATAAATTATAATTCATCTTCCTACACAATAAATTGTATTAAATCCATAATTGAAAAAACTGACAAGAACACTTCTTTTCAATTGGTTATTGTCGATAATGCTTCGCAACAAATGGATTATGAAATCCTGAAGACTTATGCGGATTCTCTAGATTACAATTCACTATTAATTAGGAGCAAAATTAATACAGGTTTTGGAGGAGGAAATATGTTGGGAGTAAACCATTGCAATGCCAATTATATAAGTTTTGTAAATAATGACACCATATTTCAAAACGATTGCCTGAATATACTTAAAGTATTCATGGATTCAAATTCCCAAATTGGGGTTTGCGGTCCCCAGGCCTATAAAGAAAGTGGTGAATTATTACCTACCATAGATCATTTCGCATCCTTGCCTAGGGAAATTGTAGGAAGATGGTTTTTAGAATCTATAAACTCTGAAAAGTATCCTGCACGCAAACAATTATATACTCAACCTACAAAAGCACAATTCGTAGCAGGAAGCTTTATGTTCTTTAGAACTACCGATTTTAATGATATTGGTGGTTTTGACACGAATATATTTCTATATTATGAAGAAACGGATCTATGTAAAAGATTGCTGAAAATAGGCCAACATGCGTACCTGGTTCCTCTGGCAAAATTCACCCATTTTCACGGGGCGAGCACAAAAAAATCGATTGATATAAAAATTGAATTGAAAATTTCTTTATTATATGTAATAAGAAAACATTACGGACTTTTTCAGTTCTGGATTTTACTTTTATACTTTCAGCTCAGGTATTTAATTAGTTCCTTATTTAAACCTAAGTATTTTAAATTATGGTTAATCTTAATTGCACAGGCACCTTTAAGCTATTCCTTAAAATCTAAACAAAAAATAAACAACTTTTGAAGCAAGGCATTTAATGAACATTAATGTTCTGAATATTTTTATACGAATTTTTAGCTATTATTATTTAAACCTTCAATAAAATTAGGCATCAAGAAAATAAGAATGAGAGTTTTACTGAATACTCAAGATATATGAAAATACTACATGTTTCAGCAGTTAAAAGTTGGGGTGGTGGTGAAAACCATATAGAAAATCTTTGTAAAGAACTACAAAGCATTGATCCAGAGGTAAACAACCGCATATTTTGTATTAAAAATGGAGCTTTTCATCAAAGACTTAAAACAACAAACATTGAGGTAATTCCTGCCATTTTGGGTTTTAAAATGGATCCGCGCTATTTCATAAAGCTTATTCGGATCTGTAAAAAGAAAAAAATCGATCTGATCCATATTCACGACAGCACCGCGCTAACCTTATGTATTATGGCAGATTTTTTATTTAATATGCCTCCATTTATCTTCAGCAAGAAAACATCTTTTCCAATAAGGCTGCGCAAACTCACTCTTTATAAATACAATTACCCTAAAATTAAGCAAATCTTATGTGTATCACAAGCCACTAAAGCAATTACAAGCCATAGCTTATGTGCTCCCGAAAAGTTGGTCTGTATTTATCACGGAACACGGATTAAAGATAAAAGCATTCATTCAACATTCAGCTTACGGGACCGATTAAAGCTCGATGATAACATCTGCATTATTGGAAATATCGCCAATCATATTTGGCCAAAAAATCTGGAAACTTTTATTTTTGTCGCTAATGAACTTATAAATAATCAGGGAAGAAAAAACCTTCATTTTGTGCAGATCGGTTCCTATTCCATCCTCACTAAAAAACTATTGTTGGAGGTGGAACGACTTAAATTGCACAATCATATCAGTTTTCTGGATCAAATTCCGCAGGCTTCCAATTTTATTCCGCAGTTTGATATTTCTCTTATAACTTCTGAAAGTGAAGGTGTTCCACAATTTATTTATGAATCTTTTTATCACGAAATACCTGTAATTAGTACCGATGTTGGCGGGATTTCTGAAGTAATTGAACACGGAAAAAATGGTCTCTTAGCTCCAGCCTTCGATTTTATGAAATTGGCTGAGCATATTGTAACTTTGCAAAAAAATTTAGAAATGCGGGGCCAATTCACAAGTCTTTCAAAAGTAAAGCTGCATCAAGGTTTTACTACCGAATTAATGGCTCAAAAAACTTTAGTAGAATATAAAAACGTTTTAAATGGAAGATTTTAAGGATGAAACCGAGAGGTGCCTGGAAGTATTGAAAAAAGGAGGTATTATTTTATATCCCACAGATACTATTTGGGGAATAGGTTGTGATGCAACCAATGCTGCCGCGGTTGAAAAAATCTATGCTTTAAAAAAGCGGGATGAAAGTCAGGCGATGATCGTCTTGGTTAATAGTGTGAAGATGTTGGAACAATATGTTGATAAGGTTCCAGATACAGCCTATATCATAATTGAGCATGCAAATAAACCCACCACTATTATTTACGACAAACCTCTCAAGGTGGCTAATAACCTGGTGGCTGCAGATGAAACCCTCGCAATAAGGGTAATAAAAGAGAAATTTTGTGAACAATTGATATATAAATTCAGAAAAGCCCTGGTTTCTACTTCCGCAAATATTAGTGGACAACCAAGCCCAAAATCTTTTGCTGAAATAAGCCCTGAAATTATAAAAGGTGTGGACTATATAGTAAATTTGCATCATTCTAAAAAAATGGAAAAACCTTCTTCAATTATAAAAATTGGCAACGACAGGAGC
>Ga0307486_1000178_pt1 | contig 65628 bp, 60 predicted proteins | sample CBIW02metaG_FD_203663 | JGI IMG/M metagenome (GOLD analysis project Ga0307486, IMG submission 203663) | Sea-ice brine microbial communities from Beaufort Sea near Barrow, Alaska, United States - CBIW 0.2 | ecosystem: Environmental > Aquatic > Marine > Coastal | place: USA: Alaska | collected... | reverse complement strand
GCGTCAGCCGCTTGATGAAGCAGGAACCTGAGTCACCGGACAATTGGGGCTCACCCTTAAGTAAGGACGTTTAAGGGGAATCCTCTTCCGTAGTCGCGGAGCGACTTAAGGGAGGGGAGGATGTCAATTTGTAGAAGTATAGGGGAGTAGCCAAGCGGTAAGGCACTAGGTTTTGATCCTGGAATGCGTAGGTTCGAGTCCTACCTCCCCTGCCAGAATTGAACGGAAGTTCTAGAAGCGTACGGGGTAGTGGCTGAGTGGTCGAAAGCACCGGACTGTAAATCCGGCAGTAAAATCGCGTAGGTTCAAATCCTACCTACCCCACCAAGGATCTTTTTATCGTTCCATTCGTCTAGTGGCTAGGACGCCGGCCTTTCACGTCGGTAACGCGAGTTCGAAACTCGCATGGAGCACCATTTTTAAGAGTTAAAGAAGTACTGGTAAGACACTAAATTTTAATTCTGGTATGCACAGGTTCGAATCCTGCCTCTGCCAGATTGAGCGGAAGCTCTAAAGTTAACGGGGTAGTGGCTGAGTGGTCGAAAGCACCGGACTGTAAATCCGGCAGTAAAATCGCGTAGGTTCAAATCCTTCCTGCCCCACCATTTTTAAGAGTTTTAGCAGTATTGGGTCGTTAGCTCAGCTGGTAGAGCACCTGGCTTTTAACCAGGTGGTCGGGGGTTCGAAGCCCTCACGGCCCACCATTTTCGCCTCATTAGCTCATTGGTAGAGCACTCCCCTGATAAGGGAGAGGTACCTGGTTCGACTCTCAGGATGAGGCACCATTTTTCAAGTTTTGGGTTGGTAGCTCAGCAGGTAGAGCGGGAGATTGAAGGTCTCTGCGCCGGCAGTTCGATTCTGTCCCGACCCACCAGACATACCCATATTGGGCACTAAAATACCCAAATTGGGTTCAAAGTATGGGCTGGTAGCTCAGAGGGAGAGCGTCGCGCTTGCACCGCGAAGGTCCCGAGTTCGATCCTCGGCCGGTCCACCATATAATTAGGAAGTTTTTGTCAACTACCCCGTCCTTCAGGGCGGGGCTTGTAGAGAGCATCCTGCAAGCCGGGTTGACCAGCCTAAGCCCGCCTTACAAGGATGTTAAAAGGGGCTACGTTACACGGAGGTCGTTACGACCTACCCTGGGATGCTTCCTCAGTCCCAGGCTCTAGAAGATCGGGATCACGCTGACGAAAGGTAAAGCGTCGAAGGTTCTGATCGCCACGCAAGTGGGAGCCGCCGTGTGACATTGGCGAGGGGAGATGGGTCGCAAGACCAGCGTCACTAGGCCTTTACGGGCTGACAGCCGGGAAAGACCGGCACTTACATTAACGCTTGATAGCACAGACAAAAGGAGAGCGAGAACAGGGTCGGCTAACGCCGACGCGCTATCCCTCCCCGACCTTAAGGACGGGGTTTCTCGCGAAATATCTGATGAAAAAGTTTTGTGGCAAAATAACCCATCCGATTGCGGTGGAAGACGAGATCTCAGCGCTACTGAGCTTTATAGAAGCTACCTGGAAAACTGACGGACTTATTCTCGCCGAAAGCAAAAAGCGGCCGATTGAAGCCCTCTTGTCAGCGGCTTTCACTGCGGGCTATGAAGCGAATGCTTCAGCTGTACTTAGTGAGGCTGTAACCAGACTTACAGGTAAGAGCCTGGCTGACCGCGATCAGCAACTTAAGGCCAGTCTCAGTAACGACCACCCTGGTGTCAAATTTGATAGCCTGCACAGCTTGCTGAGGGAAATACGGTTCTCTCATGTGCTGGGGACCCCTTTCGCCAAAGTTATTAATGTTGACATCGAGCGAGAAATTAAACGACTTCTTCATGACGAATTTAGTGACCTTAAAGGCATCGACAGCCTAAGGCCGAAAGGTTATGGCGATTTTACAGAGGGTTACAAAGATTACGATGGCATGGAAAGCTTTGACTTTGATGCCAATGAACGTGCCTTCACGGGTCATGATTACGGCAACTCAGCGATGGGCAGTCTACCTACTTGCTCCTCGCTTCCCCATATCGCTTACGATGATATTGAACAAGACCGCGCTCCTGATCTTCGTCTTTTGGGGCTCGTGTTTTACCAGGGGATGTCCATCCGGTCATACAATAACGCCGTCATTTTAGGCCAGGAACTGGCTCAACTCTCCGGAGCGGACCTGTCATTCATCAATAAGGCGGTGGTCCCAGGATTTGAATACCCCTTAATCAACACGGTATTCAAAGAGGCAATCAAAGAGCATGCCGAAAATTTTGAGCCGCTTACCGAGGATCGTATTGAAAAAAATAAGGTCAGTCGAACTGAGTGGCAAGCACTGGAAGAAAATGAAAAGAATCGTATCAGGGCCAAAAATTACGCGGCCATCATCAGTTGTCTAAATAAGGCCGGCGGACCTTCAGGTCCTTAGTTTTCAGATGACCGTCATGCCGTCTTAGCTCAGCTGGTAGAGCAGCCCACTCGTAACGGGCAGGTCGGGTGTTCGATTCACCCAGTCGGCACCATTATCAACACTTTAGGCGAATTATCTAAGGTGTTAAGTTAAGTTTATTGCGGGGTGGAGAAGTGGCAACTCACCAGGCTCATAACCTGGAGATCGGCGGTTCGAATCCGTCCCCCGCTACCATACAAGGACGTCACCATGTGCCGGCTTGATATCGATAATTCCCTGCCACTGTTTTTTAAAGATTTCGGAGTATAGCGCAGCTTGGTAGCGCACCTGTCTGGGGGACAGGGGGTCGTCAAATCTGGCTGCTCCGACCAGCGATATTTATCATTTTTCGATTGACATACTATAGCAATAAATAATATAATCTCTTCTGTTGTAGGGTTATGCAGTTTTACACTATTATTTCCTTCAACATTAGTACCATCGCCACCTCGGTGGTCCCGCGGTGACCTTCATCGCGGTTAATGGCCCTTTATCAGGTCAACAAAGGTCGGTCCCGAAGGGACCGGAGTGCTGTCCCGATAGCGCCCCTTACGGTGGCGTAGCAGCAAGAATTCAGACAGGCAGAAAGAGTGGTGGTCCACCGGACGTGAGTTCGGTAGCAGTTTTTATTTCAAAAGTATTGCTGGCGTAGCTCAGTAGGTAAAGCAGCTGACTTGTAATCAGCAGGCCGGGGGTTCGATTCCGTCCGTCAGCTCCATTAATTATTGATGCAATAAACAATAAGGCTTAAAAAATGATCTACCACTTTCACGAAATGTCTCGAATGATGCTGGTCCCAACAGGCGTATTCGGAAAAGCCCAGAGTGCACTGCTAAAGCACCCTCTTAATCCTTCCCGCTATATTCCTGGCAGTAAAAGTGTAGCAGCGATGCACGATGTTATCGGTGACCTTACAAAGCGATATAAAAAACCAAATTTCGACCTCAGCAGCACAGTGTGTGACGGGGAAGTGGTTAAGATCACTGAGCAGATCGTTCGCCGCAAACCTTTTGGTCAGATTAGGCATTTTCAGCGCAGCATTTCACGGCCAAATGATCCGAAAGTAGTGATTATCGTCCCTATGTCAGGACACTTCGCGACTCTTCTTAAAGATACCGTAAAAGCCCTGATACCTGATCATGATGTGTATATCACTGAGTGGAGAGACGCCAAAAAAGTGCCTATTTCTGAGGGGGCCTTTGGACTGGATGAATACATCGATTATCTGATTGATGCTTTTGAGTTTCTTGGGTCAGATGTGAATGTAATGGCAATCTGCCAGCCGGTGGTTCCCGCTCTCGCAGCTGTGGCTATCATGGCGGAGGACGGTAACCCGGCCACGCCTAGATCACTAACGCTGATGGGTGGACCTGTTGATGCTCGCATCGACCCCACTCAGCCTTGCAAATTGGCGACCAAGAACAGTTTTTCATCATTTAAGCGCAACATGATCCACCGGGTTCCAGCACCAAATCCAGGTGCAATGCGAAAGGTTTACCCGGGGTTCTTTCAGCTGTCTGGTTTCATTTCGATGAACAAGAAACGTCACGCTGGCGCATTCAAGGATCTTTTCTTAGCACTTAGAAGCGACAAGACTGAGGAAGTAGAGCGTCATCGGAAGTTCTACGATGAGTACTTCGCTGTCATGGATATTCCTTCCGAGTTTTACTTGGACACCATTAAAAAGGTTTTTCAGGAATTTCATCTGGCTAAGGGGTGCTTCTATCATCGTGATCGGCTAGTGAACCCTACCGCGATTAAAAATACGGCATTAATGACCATTGAAGGCGAGAATGACGACATTTCGAGCCCAGGTCAAACGGCTTCAGCACATATTTTGTGTCCAAACATTCAAGATATTAAGCGCGCAAAATACCTCCAGAAAGGTGCAGGTCATTACGGCATCTTTAGTGGGAGTCGCTGGCGCAATGAGGTCGCTCCGGAATTCAAAAAGTTTATTCGATCCATTTGAAAAATGAATGAGGTGGTCAACTACCCCTAAGCTAGAGACTTAGGGGCTTGCAAGGTGACTTGCGGGATAGGTCTTCGGACTGAATAGGTGATTAGACTAAGTGCTTCGAGCACTACGTTGTTTACGTTATGACACCAGCGAATGCCTCCAAAGTTTGCTGCTCTGTCGCTTAGCATTAAAAGAGTTCAACGACTCGGTGTGTTAAGTGGAAAAAGCGTTTACAACATTGTCGATGGGAATCAATCGGTTTGTGTGTTCCGAGATAGTTTATCTTTAACTATCGCAAAAACACTCACTATTTAAGCAACGATTCATCCACTGAGCTAAAGACTCACTGGTTTTCTCGCCAAAGGTTTATAAAATGACAAACGCCAAGAAAACAGAATTATTGAAAGAAGCATTTTCATTAATCGAAAGAGCCAATACCTTGCTGGATAAGTGCTATTTAGCACACTGCAAGGCAGCGGGCGTCAGCCCTCAATAAGCAACCATTCCCCGATAGCTCAGTTGGTAGAGCAACGGACTGTTAATCCGTTTGTCCCTGGTTCGAGCCCAGGTCGGGGAGCCATTTTTAGGTTTGGTTCAGCCTGTCAGCCCCTGCATGTATAACGCCAGGGTTGGTGATTCGAGCTGAGCTACATCGATCAATTTAAGCATGGATGGCAGAGTGGCTATGTGATGGACTGCAACTCCATTTAGATCGGTTCGATTCCGATTTCATGCTCCAATTTAAGCGTATCTATGCGATTCGTCACATGCAGGAAATCTGTCTTTTAAACTAAAAGACAAAAGTTAGTTTTTAAAGAAAACCATTCCCCGATAGCTCAGTTGGTAGAGCAACGGACTGTTAATCCGTTTGTCCCTGGTTCGAGCCCAGGTCGGGGAGCCAATTTCAGCCAATTTCAGCCAATTCATGGTGGCGATTATGTACAAAATGTATTTCGTTGTGTGCCGTGATGCAGCCAAGAAAATGAATGGCATTCGAGGCAAAATGATGACCCAGGCTGGTCATGGGTATCTGCACAGTTTCTGGGATGCAGAAGCTCGATTTCCGAAAGACGCTGAAAGATACAAGAATAGCGATCATGCACGAAAGATTACCGTGCAGGTTGATTCGGCGCAGGATCTTGATGAAATCATCTTAGCCTATAAGAACGTGTGTGGCGTCAGCCTGGTTAAGGACGCAGCGTTCACGGTTTTCAGTGAGCCCACAATCACGGGGCTTGGACTTGGTCCAATCCGAGAAGACCTGATTGGAGAGGATCTGAAGGCCTTAAAGCTTTTTACGTAAAAAGTGTTTTAATTTTGCCTGTGGTAGCTCAGTGGCAGAGCGGAGGACCAAATCCTCGCGTCTCCGGTTCGAGTCCGGAACATGGGCACTTATTTTCGCGTCGGGTCGAAGACCTGCCGTTAGCAATTAATAATGGTTCTATGTGCCTGTAGCTCAACTGGCAGAGCGTCGGTCTCCAAAACCGAAGGTTGGGGGTTCAAAGCCCTCCAGGCGCGCCAAATTGCACAACAAAAGCGATCCAATTAACCGTGACAAAGACTCTATGGGTGACCCTTATTGTTCTCATAGCCCTTCTCCAGGTCCGTCTGTGGTCAAGCGAGGGTGGCATTCCTCAGGTATGGCAACTGTCAGCTCTGATTGATCAGCAAAAAACTGAAAACGAAAAGCTTAATGTCCGCAACAGCACATTAGCGGCCACCGCAAAAAGCCTATCCGACGTAGGCGACGCAGTTGAAGGCCTGGCCCGAAAAAACCTAGGCATGATCCGTTCTGATGAAACCCTGTTTTTAGTTGTGTCAGCAACAGATGAGCACCTTGTCGAGACTGCCCCTGCAAGACCAGAGAAACCCCCACTTGATGGTGTTTGGTCCTTCCCGCCGATGAAGGACAAAGTAATGCACCTGGACAATGCGGACGACAGTACGCCAGAATTTAAAGACGGTTAGACGCTGAGATGGGTGAACTGGAAATACCGCTCCCCTCATATGGGAGATAAAGGTTCGATGCCCTCTCTCAGCACCATAAGTGAAGAATTAATGCGGCTGGCCCGTGTAAGGTGAGTTCCATGGATGCAGTAATCGTTATTTCTCTTCGCAAGGGATCTCAGTCGGTGCCGGCCAATTACACGCCGGTCCGGATTGACCGCCAGAATCATGAATTGGGCAACCCCCATGTTATGAAGGGTAAGTCCATGGAGGAGCGCAAGCGGGTTGTGTGAAAATTTCGACTGGATGCTAACGATAGTCGGGAAAAGGATACAAACCTCTGGAAATCCATCGAGAAGCTGGCAGATAGGGTAGAAAATGGCGAAAAGCTGGCTCTTCAGTGCTGGTGCACCCCACTCGACTGTCATGGAGATGTTATAAAGTCAGCCATTTCGTACATATTGAGAACAAGGAAGTATCCAAACCAAGATGCTTCACCAGGCATGTAGCGGCTTAGCCAGGTGGCAAGGAGCTGGGCTTTTGTCCTGGAATGCGTAGGTTAGAATCCTACCTCTGATACCCGCCGATAAGGATCTGCATTATATTATTTCTAGGGAGAATTTATGTCGTTTTATGAAGATTTTTCAAGAGTACTGAACAGAAGTCATTATCCCTTAAAGACTTTTTTGCCATGTGTTTATATTATATCACTTCACCCTAGAATTCCCGTTGTCAAAATTGGTGCATGCTTCAAGCCGCTTTTGATAGAGCGGTTTTATCAGCTTAAGCGTGATTACAATCAAGCCACTTTTATTGGCGCTGTAAATTTTGAAGATAGCAAGAAATCTGAGACAGTAATTCATGAAGAATGCAATAGTTTGCGTGTATATGATGGTCCCAGTTATGAACAGTTTTACTGTCGCAATGAGCATGAATTAATTAAAATATTAAAAGCATTTGCATATGCAGAGTTTACGGTTCCTGGCGGTCGTGAATATGAGAAAAAAATGGAAAGAAAAGAAGATCGTTTTGATTACTTAAAAAATATGGCAACGTCATTGATGAATATAAGAGCCATTCCAATACAAAATACATATAAAAACATGATTAAAAACGACTTCTCTAAGTTCTTAAGATTAGGGGAAACCTAAATATTTATAGGACCGTCTCTATTGAATTTGAAAACATATAAATTTGGATCATTAGCTCATCCGGGAGAGCGCCTGCCTTACACGCAGGAGGTGCGAGGTTCGACACCTCGATGATCTACCAATCACTACGCCGGTAGCTCAGCTGGATCAGAGCGCATGTTTGCGGAACATGAGGCCGGAGGTTCGAGTCCTCCCTGGCGTGCCAGTATTTCATTGACAATATTATCTTAAAGCGCTATAATTAACCCTTAATTTGCTCACATTACTTAAAAAGGATCTCAGAAATGTCCGCCTTTCAAATTCTCAAGAGCCAAGTGCTTAAAGCACGCAAGTCCGGGGAAAAAGCGGCCTCCTCGGTCGGCCTGGTTTTGATCGGCGAGATCGAGACCGAAATCAAGCGCAATGGTAGTGAGCCAACGGATGAAATGGTGATGGCCAAGGCCAAAAAGCTCATCCAGAGCAACGGCGAGATGCTGGTTCACACGATCGATCAGGAAAAGCGGGACGTCATTCTGACTGAAAACCAATTCCTGGAAACATTGCTTCCACAGCAGCTGTCCGAGGACGCGCTTCGGTCAATCATTAAGAACACCGGCCTCACGGCCATTGGCCCGATCATGGGCCATCTAAAAAAACACCACAATGGCCAGTTTGACGGCAAGATGGCCAGTAAGATTGCGAAAGAGGTTAATTGAAGCGTTGGCACAGTTTGTTAACGCTGCTTCAATGATGGTGAGCGTAGCTCAACTGGCAGAGCTCAGGATTGTGATTCCTGTCGTTGAGGGTTCGATTCCCTTCGTTCACCCCAAGTTTTTGTCTTCAAAGGGTCTTTTATGCTTCGAGGTCAGAACAGACTAAGGTTTTCTGATACCATAAGGTTACCACTACTAATTTTATGCGCCCGTAGCTCAGCTGGATAGAGCACCTGGCTTCGAACCAGGTGGCCGGGAGTTCGAATCTCTCCGGGCGCGCCAAATTTCTGTTTTTATTGTTTTAATAGGGATATTTTCAGTGAAAAATCCGATCGTCTTTGACCAGTGGGTGAACGACAACAACCCACCGGAAGGGAAAAATTTCAGTAAAGGCTGGTGGGATCATGTTGAGGACATAAGGCGCCTCGCATACACGACAGAGCCGGATAGAATTGAAGTGATTGGTGAGTTGACGATCCTTACACCACCACCCCAGGAAGAATTGATTTTGCCGGTAGTGCGGCTGGTCTATGCAAAGTACCAGATCGAGGTTGCTCTTGATTTTTCTGTGTCCGGATTTTATCCCGAATTCATGGTTGGCTTTGAGTTTATTGGGGACGATGAGTCACCCATCCTTAATGACAAAAAATCACGTATTGAATTGTTGTTTAGAGAGCTGGTGGTGCACTACCCTGGCTACCGTCATTTGGGTCTAAGTGATCCGGATGAACTTATCCAAACGCTTAGGAATCGCTTCTCTAACCTTCCTTTTCGGTCTTTTTGTGATGACACTATGACCGATCCATCAACGTCTATATTCGAAAAATATTTCCCAGTCTGGTGCAAGGAGGCGTTGTTTTATCTGAGCTTCAGCACAAAAATGACGACGAAAATGTAAGTCTGAAGGTTTTTTGCAAAATAATATTTAAACACTGAATTCAATTGACAATAATTACCTTTATGGTATGATTACTGGGCATTGAAGCCATAGAGTTTTACCCGCAAATATGTGGGTAGGCATCCTGGCTATAAATGTTTTAGCCAATCGTATTTCGGCAAGCACGCTGAAAAAGAAAACCTTATTTACATTCAGGCCCCGTAGCTCATCTGGATAGAGCGATTGACTCCTAATCGATAGGTAACTGGTTCGAATCCAGTCGGGGCCGCCACTTACACACATAACTTAATTCTTAACTTTAAGTTTAACGTAATGCATATTGAAGTTATGCCCGCTTAGCTCAGCCGATAGAGCAGCGCACTTGTAATGCGCAGGTCGGGGGTTTGAATCCCTCAGCGGGCTCCATTATCTTTTTCTCCAATTCCCTTTCTCAGCTTGAAATCGCTCCCAGGAAACGATCGACCTTGCAGTGATCTTCCGTTAGCTGATAGCCTCTGTACACCACCAAAAAAGAAAAAATCTCCCTTCTGTATAGTTGGGATTAATGAAGTAGACTGAAACCTTGAGGAGGTTATCATGAAAATCCTGCGGCTGGACTGCTCCGGCCATCCTGTATCCTGGTTAAACTTTGAAGATGCCGTCACGCTGGTTGCGAAAAGCCAGGTGTTGTGGTCATTGGGCGAAACGCAAGTGACCCTGAAAGGCGGTCGTAATCGCCTTGGTGTTATTAGCTCAATTGATCTTCCTACAATCATAGCCAGTGAAGGAAAGCAGCGATTTGAGTGTGAGTCACCTACTCTAAGCAATCGGGCCCTGTTCAGAAGGGACCAAAACCTCTGCCTTTATTGTGGGAACACGTTTCTGGATTCTTTTCTGACCCGTGACCACGTTACTCCTCAGTGCTACAGAGGACCTGACATCTGGGAGAACGTTGTGTCCGCTTGCCAGAGATGCAACCACCACAAGGGCGGTAGGACTCCGGAAGAGGCCAGCATGCCTTTGCTTGCAATACCTTTCGTACCCAACCCGTTTGAATTCATGTTCTTGAGCAACAGAGCTATTATTTCTGACCAGATGGACTATCTAAAGGGTCGTTTTAGCAACCGAAGAGTATGGGCTGCTTGAAAGAAGACAGGAAATAGTCTGGACCCTTTCGGTTCCAGAGTAACGAGGGGGGTTATTCTTCCTTAAACGTGTTGACTAACTTAATTTCATGTGTATAATGGTTTTTATTGCGGATGTAGCTCAGTTGGTAGAGCGGTAGCCTTCCAAGCTATCTGTCGTGAGTTCGAGCCTCATCATCCGCTCCAATAAATATTGTTTGTGGGCTTTTGTCTGCCGATATGTCCCGTTAGCTCAGCTGGATAGAGCACCGGCCTTCTAAGCCGGTGGTCGCAGGTTCGAATCCTGCACGGGACGCCAAATTCTATAAAAATCAATTGATTGGTAATTTATCTTAAGGTGGTTTGTTATGCAAATATGCAAAGGTTCGGTCTTCTAGGTAAAGTAACCCTGGAGGGTATTATGTCTAGATCATACAAGAAAACCCCCGGTCATTACGACCGATGCCCATTCATGAAGAATCAAGCGAATCGACAGATTAGGCACATTTCCAAGTCCGATGAAAATTTGTTAGATGGAAAAATGTACCGAAAGGTGATGGACCCCAGGAATATTAAAGATCAATATTGGATGGCCCCAAAATCGTTCGATGATTACGTGGTTCAGAACAGGAAGTTCTACTCAGAAATAACTGAGCTTATCCGCCAGCGCCTTTACCGAGACTGGATGAAGGCTAGAACAAAGTGAATTTGGACCCCAAGATCATGTGGTAAGAGCCCCCGACTCATAATCGGTAGGCCGGGGTGCTTATGTTAGGCAGTGAAAAGAGTGGTATTTGAAAAGTAGTATTGATACGGTTATTTAATTCGGGCCCATAGCTCAGTTGGTTAGAGCAGTCGACTCATAATCGATTGGTCGGTGGTTCAAATCCACCTGGGCCCACCATTATTTCCTAATAAAATAAGACACTTACGAAAATCGCTAACCCCTTTATATTAATTTCCTATCTGATTATCCCTCTTATTTATCTCAGCGCTGCCCCATGCTTTATCGACGATTTCCTATAGCCGAACCATACTTAAATGTGTGACGTTTGAAAAAGGCTGCGTTGAATGAGAAATTTCATACTGTGTGAAGTCCTTCATTATTATATTAAAATCCTGACACTAGAAAATACATCTTAACTATCGAACATTATTTTGAAAATCGATTGTTAAAAACAAAAATCGACATTATTGGCCTTAAAACGACCTGAATTTTGGTTTTTTCGTCACTATATTATATAATGTTAAATATAATTATATTTTCTGTAAGAAACAGAGGTTATTATGTCAAAAAAAACAGTTTTCTTGTCGCTTTTGGCCTTATCCTGCCTATCGGCAGTGTCGTATTTTGCTCAGGCGCAAAGCTATTTAATGGTGGTTCCGGTTAAGGGGATGGTTGCTTCTGAGCCCGCGCCTGCCGGGGCCTCTCAGATCGAGTGCATGTACTTCCACTGCTATGCGCTGGTCGACGGTACCGTCTGGGCGGTTGGGAATAATACCTATGGCCAGCTTGGACTGGGCGACACCACAGATCGAACTGCCTGGACGAAGACCTCCCAGACCGGCGTTACCGCCATCGCCGCAGGCGGTTATCACGGCTATGCGCTTAAAAGCGACGGCACCTTCTGGTCGGTGGGATTTAATAATTATGGACAGTTAGGTGTTGGCGATACAACGAACCGAAGCAACTGGGTCAATACAGGTCAGGCCGATGTTACCGCCATCACCGGAGGAGGAATGAATGGCTATGCCCTAAAGGGCAATACCCTATGGTCTGTAGGTCGCAATGATTACGGTCAGCTTGGGCTTGGCGATAACACGGATCGGTACACTTTTACAGTCACAAGTCATTCCGATGTTGCTGACACTGCCGCAGGAAGCGCCCACGGCTATGCGCTAAAGGTAGATGGCAGCATTTGGTCAACGGGGTGGAATGGTAATGGTCAGCTTGGCTTAGGTGATGCCGCTGACCGCAATAGCTGGGCTAATACAGGACAGACTGGCGTTACAGCTATCGCAACAAATGGAAATCAGGGCTACGCTCTCAAAGGAAATTCCCTTTGGTCTGTGGGAAGAAATATTGAAGGCCAGTTAGGTCTGGGTAACAATACCAACCAAAACACCTGGACTGACACAAGTCAGACTGGCGTCAATGATATCGCTGTTGGAGCCTATCACGGGTACATTTTGAAAGGCGACGATCTTTGGTCTGTGGGAAAAAATACTGAAGGTCAGTTAGGCCTGAACGACCTCACAAGCAGGAATAATTTGACACTCACGAATCAGACTGGCGTTGACGATGTCACAGGCGGATATTACCACGGATATTCACATAATCAAGAAGGTGTTTGGTCTGTAGGCCAGAACACTAACGGCCAACTTGGTCATGGAGACACCACCAAACGATCAGCCTGGACCCAAATAACCGATCCATTCGCTGCTCCTTGATGAAAAATTCTGAAAAAACATCGAAAAATAAAACAGTGCTTCGGCCCTTTAGGGAAGTGAGTTTCAGCCCAGACCAGCTTTCAATAAAGCGGACAGTCTCAAAAGAAAGGGCACGTTACATTAAAAACGTTTCTTCTAAGGCACTGTCGGCCCTGACAGCATAAAAATAGGTTTTATCTTGAACGCCCCTTCATTGGGGCGTTTTAGTTTGGGATGCTCCTGCCTGAAGCCTAAGAATATCACTTCATATCGCAAAATAATCTTGGCTCGACACCCGCTCTGCTATAATTATTGAAAATCCCTAATGCAGAGAACGTCATGTCAAGAAAGCTGGGCTACAAAATCATGCCGTTGATCGATGGAGAGCTTATGTCCGGCGCCGGCAAGCAGCTGGGTGCGTTCGAGCTAAAACGTGGCGCGGTCATTGAGATGCCGGGTAATGGCATCTATATGTCGACCAGCCGTGACTTCGTTCTTGAAAGCTATTCTGGATTGGCTGATGAGGAAGTGCTCATTACGTTCCGCTTTGACCCCAAAGAAATAACCAGTGGCAATATGACCGATAGGGAGCCTGAGATAACGGTTCCAAAGGCCACTATCCGGTCTTTTGATTATTTAATGGATGGGGAATTGGTGAAGATCCCTCGAAGTGATTACCCTTCGAGTGGGCCTGGGTTCTAGCAGTGATAATCTGGCTGTATAGAATACAAATTAGGTTTTTCTTGATGAGGTTTCTCGCACGGCCGGCATTCATCCTTAAGGCCCATCGTATAGAAGCCTTTAGCCGGAACATCCGTAATAATGAAACCTTCCTTTTCAAGTAAATTGCACATACTTCTTGATGTGACAGGCACTAGCATGGTGGATTCATTTCCGTTTTCATCATGAACCTGGCAAATCTCTGATCGTTCTGAAATTGCCGCCCTAACCAGTCTAGTGCCGATGCCTTTTCGGTCGTAACCTAGGGCAACAGCCACATCAAACTCATAGTTATCGCCATCAAAAGAAACCCAGGCACCACCAACAACCTGATCCTCAAGAATGGCTACAAATTGCAGTACCCGATCACGGGTAATACCCAAATCTCGTTGCTTTGCGATAATGCCTGCCGCTTTACCAAGAATGTAGTCGGTTTCTCCATACTCATCATAAGCTGAAATAATTGATACGTTCATATGAATAACTCTAGCGATTGTGTTGTTTTACAGGAACGGACGAGTCATCAAGGCAGCGCTTAATCGTCAGACGGGAGCCGTCGTCAGACAATGTGGACTTGAGATCGATGGTCTTTCTCTTTGCAAGATTTTTGCCATCCGGGCCCCGCAGAAGGATGACGGTCGGGGAAAGTCTATTCTCAGGCTCATGCCGCAGAACAATGCCAATATGTCCGTCTGAAATCTCGACTCTGGAGCCGATGGGGTAAATGCCAATCGATTTTATGAACGCCTCCACCAAATCCCTATGAAATTTGATGTCACTGAGCTGGTAAATAATATTCAGGGCTTCACTCGGTGACCTGGGAGGACGACCACTCGTGGGCCCGGGTGTTATTAGTAGCTCGTAGTAATAAGCCAGGCCGGCTATTTGAGCCAGAAGAGGTATCTTGTCGCCAGGTACGGCATTAGGGAAGCCTCCACCGTTATGACGCTCTTGATGGTTTTGAACGATTTCCAAAGCAGGCCTTGGAATGTCTTCGTTCTTTAGCATATCAACACCGGCGTTTATGTAGCCTTTAAACTGCGTCAACAACTGATCGTCAAGCTGACCTTCCTGATCAATCAAAGCCTTGGGCAGAGATATTTTTCCTACCTGAGAAAGCATGCAGCCATTCGACAAATGCCCAAGAAGTTTCTGGGAAAGCCCAAGGCTGCGGGCCAATGTCAGGCTCCACACCGTCATCCTCAAGCTATGTTGATACGACCTATTGCTGTGTGCCTCAATGCGAGACAGCCAAAGTAACGAGTGCGGATTTCTGACAATACTTTCAGACATACTTAAGGACAATTCCGAGACAGATTCCACCGTTTCGGGGGAGATTGGCAAACCACTATTGATCTGGCTGAAGACCTCTCTGGACTTTTTTAGAATGCCTTTGCACGCCTGAATCTCTTCCACCATGGGAGTTGAGTTTCTGTACTTAACAGGATTGCGCACAACGATGTGGGAGAGCTGTACGCTTTCTTTCTTGGGGCCCTTCGGAATTTCCTCGCCAATATCGTAATGAAATCGCTCTCGTTCTTCTTTAGCGTCGATGAAGACGAACAGGCAGAATTTTGAAATAAGGTCCAGGTCGGATGTGTCTTTTACCTGAAATCCTTGAATGGGAAAAGGGGTCTCATGCCACGGACGATCGAGATCGGATACGAACATACCCACCTCAAGCTCGTAAACCGATATTCTTTTTTTTGTTACGGACACTATCCACTTCTCCCGCAAGTCCTGAAAATAGACCACAGACATTTTAAATTTAACTATGGTTAACTAAATTTTGAACCACTCGGGGCTAAAGCACCCGAGATTCCAAAAAGAACTCTAAACAGAGATCGATTCGGAATTTAGGACATCGTCGACAGTCGCTCTCCCTGGGGCAAGTCTTACATTATCTCCGTTACCTGAAGACGCCAGTTCTTGCGCCTTTTTTTTCGAACACTAAAAGCTCGAACCGTTTTCTATTTTGAGAACGTGTCGGATCGAATGAGGATGGCAATGGATCGGTAATTTTGATCTATGTGACATTATCATCAATATATTTAATATAGTACAATTTGTTTTAAATGTAAAAGATGATTTAATTTCAAATGTCTTCCGTGGTGTCTTCCGTGGTTCTGTTTATATCCATCTTCGAGTGACGGTAAACCGAGACGTAAAAAGGCGCCATGCTTACTGAAATCCAGCGGCATGGCGCCTTTTCTGCTTGGTCTCTGTTAAAGCAGCAGGCCAGCCTCTTCAGCGAGCTTGGATCTTGGAGATCCCTTTAAATTAACGTGGGCCGAACAATGAGACACCTTCATTCTCTCGATAAGATGCGTCAGCCCTGAGCTGAATTTCGACAAGTAGGGGTTGTCGATCTGTGAAAGATCCCCTAGGACAATAATTTTTGTCCCCTCACCCACTCGGGTCACCAGAGTCCTGATCTGGTGCGGTGTTAGATTCTGAGCTTCATCAAGAATGAAAAAACTGTCCTGAATGCTTCGGCCTCTCATAAAGTTGATCGACTTGTATTGAATGTATTTCCCAGCATAATCTGCCGAGCTGCCCTGGTACGACTCACCCTTGAACAGATACTCCAGGTTATCCTGAATGGCTCCAAGCCACGGCTTGACCTTTTCTTCCTCGGTACCCGGCAAAAAGCCAATGTCTTCATCCAGGTTATGCGTGGTCCGGGCCGTGATGATCTTGTTGAACTTCTTACCCATGGTTTGTTCCAGTCCGGCCGCCAAGGACAGCAGCGTCTTACCGGATCCGGCGGTACCGGTTAGAATCACAAGAGGAACGTCATCGTCTGCCAAGGCCTGCATGGCCGCGGCTTGCTCAATGTTATGGGGCTCAAGCGCGAACGTTTCAGGGTTATGGCCAATCTTGTGATTGATTCCAATGACTTTCTCGTCAGAAACACTGACCAGTCGAAAGTAACATTCCTCGCTGTATTTTACGACCAGGTGTGGATAGGCATGTACGCCAAGCGCTGACTCAAGGGCCTTCCGATCAAAGGTGTATTCATCGTTGTTCGCTTTCGGGTTGCAGTTCCATAAGTCGGCTTCTTCGACGATGACGGAGCTCTCCAGGATTTCATCGCTTTCGTCTTTGACCCGGCCTCCCTTATAATCTTCAGCTTTGAGTCCCAAAGAAAGTGCAATAACCCGGGCGTTAATATCATCTGAAACAAATATGATCTCTGTGCCTGCAAGGCCTATATCCGATACGACCACCTCCGAGGTTCCCGCTTTTAGTCCCTTATTCTGGGCCAGTATCAGGGCGTCTCGAATAATCTTCTGATCATTTGTGCCCTTGGCGAGCTCCTCCAAAAGATCGGAGCCTGCCAGCAAGGTTGGAATAATCAGCTTGCCACCCTCTTCGTTACGACTCACCCCTTTAGTTGAGAGAATTTCATAATCGACATTGGTCAGCATCTTGTCCAGCATTCGTATGACCTGGCGAGCATCAGCCGATACGGCTCGATTCTGGGATTTCAGGCTATCCAATTCCTGAAGCACAACGGGGGAAATGACGATAATGTTGTCTTCAAACCCAAGCAGGGAAGCTGGGTCGTGGAGCAGAACGTTAGTATCCAGGACGAAGTATTTCTGGGACATGGAGCGGGTCCTTTAGCAAGTGATTATCTTGCCCAACCGGTGCCGGCAGGCCCTGCTGATATCGGCTTGTCACACCTTTGACTGCAAGATGTTATAGGGGCAAATTTCTTTTACCCTTGAACATACTATAGTTCATAAAAACTACGCGAACAATTGCCATCAGTGCTATATTATTCTTTGTTGAAAAAGTAATCAAATAATGTCAATGCTACATTAAGTAACTGTAAAGCCATAGGTTTGATGGCGGGTGTGTGTTAGCCGGCTTCTTCCTCCAATCGATCGATGGCGTTATTAAGAGCCTCAAAATAGCCACTCACCCCTTTTCCGACGATGGTTTCCCGGGCGATGTCCTCAAAAAGAGAGGTGTGTCGGAACGATTCACGCTGTCTCGGGTCGCTTAAGTGAACTTCGGTAAAATCGATATTCGCTGCAAGAACAGCATCACGCAGTGCGACACTGGTGTGCGTTAATCCAGCAGGATTGATGATCAAATAATGAACCTCTTCACGCCATGCCTGTTGAATCCGGTCAATCAGGTCACCTTCGTGGTTGGACTGAAAGCTCTCCAGTGAAAACCCCTGGCTTTCTGCAATGGCCGATAGGTCATGGTCCACGTCGTCAAGTGTTTGATGCCCGTAAATGTCCGGCTCTCTTTCCCCCAGCATGTTGAGGTTTGGGCCGTGAATTACCAGAAATTTAAACATGTCTATCCTTTAGTTTTTCATTTTGTAGCGACCTGGACCGATCAACATGACCACCAGCGCCGTCCCGAGAAACAGGCCTTGAAGCTCAAGAGACCAGCCCCCTGAAGACCCAAGCATAAAGATGTCATCGACGTGCACCAGCGCAATGGCCACCATCATATTGACCGCAATCAGCAGGGCAAAGAGCGAGGTTCGGTAGCCAAGAATGACCATGGCCGGAGCGATAACCTCACCGATGAAGACCGCGTAAGCGAGAACGCCGGGCAGACCCCACTGCTCGATGGCCACCTCAATGCCGCCGACACCGGTAATCATCTTGGCGAGCCCGTGAAAAAGAATCATGCCACCGAGCACGAGGCGCAACAGCAGTGCCCCTAAATCTGTGTTTTTGAGAAACATAGGCTCCACTTTCTCTGGTTTTGTTGGCAGTAGCGCCCTAGGCGTCCGAAAGTCCGGGCACTGATAGTTTGAAAATACAGGTTCTGCTCTGCCTGACTGCGCACGAACATATCACCTTATAAAATATCTATAATTCGCTGGTTTGGCGAAAAAAATCACTGCCCTAAAACACGGGTACGCTCAGGCCGCTGGAAAGACCGTATGAGTTGAAGGCGTCGACGCCGGACGCCTCGCTTTCATCCCTCTGGTCAATCAATAACAGGAATTTCTGACCCGTACTGCTTGATTTCATGGCCACTGAGGGCATCGCCGGCAGCCCCTTGATGTGCATTTTCGCTTTTTCCCGTCCGGCCTGGTCACCGTGCCTGGCGAAGTGGAAATAGCGTTGGTGCTTTCTCGACCTGGAGAAAATCATCCGACGGACGCCTTCCGGCACCATCTGAATGTCGCCATGCTCAACGGCCGCGGCGTCTCTTTCCAGCATGCTGACCACCCGATCCAGGGACTCTTTGCAGGGACTGACCACATAAATCCGCTCACCCAGGCTCACTTCTTCCCGGCAGCTTCCGCCTTTCCAGCCGGGAAATGAGAGTCCTGCTTTACCCTCCCCTTCTTTTCGAATCGATCGGTGAAGGGCGAAGAACACCTCACCCATTCGAGTGCCGTAATCACAAGGGGCAGGTCGCCCCACCCTCGCCTCAAAATAATATTCACTCATCACACGTCCTTACCTGAGAACACACCGCCACGGATCAGACAGCCAATAAAGTAATACACGTCGCCAGGAATATCCTTGGACGTTTTGGCTTCGTTTACCGTTTCCAAAAAACCCAAAAGCTCGTGGGTCAAAAGACGGTAAAAATGCCGGTTGTTCTCAATGCGAATAGCTCGGTCCAAGGATCGATCAATGCCAAATGGCTCGATAGCGATGGGGTAAGGCGCATTTTCCTCATACCAGTCGTCGATGCATCGAATGGCATTGCCAATTTTCTGGTTGTGAATGATGGCCTGATTGGCCCGGCCGTTGGGGCCATCGACGGGGACACTCGCCAGAAGGCGACCTTTCGCGTTGTCTGTGAAAGACTGGCTTGGGTAAACTTCCGTCATCGGCGCCATGGTCAGCCGCATCGAAACCTTAATGCGAAGGAATCCTTTTGGCGTGCTTAAGGCGGTGGCGACGGCATCAAGAATGGATTTATAGCTCTTTTTGTCGCTCAGAGTCTGACCGGTAGGATGGTTTGTGGCGGTCACCGCGCCAAATCGACAGCCCACCTCCACAAAAGACTCATCCGTCAGGTCGTTGTTTCGCCAGGCTGTCGATCCGTTAAGAATCTGACCCAGGTAGCGCTCGGCCAGCACCTTGTAGCCACCTTTTTCCGCAAACGCTGCGGTCAGTTCGCTCAGTGCCTTTCGGGTATCGGCAAATTTAGCGTTACAGGAATGGGGCTCCAGGGATTTACCGCTGAAGGTGACGTGATACGTCACCAAAAGAGTGTCTGAACTCGACGACAAAAAGGCAATATCACCGGTTTTAGGGTTGCCTCGGGCCGGGTTTTTTTCGGCATTACTGACTTCTTTGTGGTTCGAAAAAGGGGATCGGGCGCCCCGCTCCCGCACTTCAACGATCTCCTTCTGACCGCCGTCTTCCTGAATGCCCATCATCAGGCCGTCAGTAGGATTAATAGATCTTGCGTACGAAAGCATGTTCGGTATCTTCAAAATCGACATTAGTATTCCTTTGTATAACAGTAATTAATTAACAGACAAAAAAAGTGGACAAAGACCATTCATCGACGGCTTCGCCTTGAAAACTTCCGAACCAGAATATCTCTGGGTTGTCGTCGCTGCTGTCATCGAGGTGGAACATGACAGAGGCAAGGGACCTCATTCTGACCAGACCTATAACCGGCTCTGCGTAGGCGTGAAGGTTATCCCCACGCAGAAAGTCGCGATGCCTTGGCGTCTCCAGGAGACTGTAGCCACGAATCACCGGCGTCAAAAAGCCCTGCCAGCCAAGACCGTGAGCGTAGGCTGCCTCGCCGTCCTGGTAAGAGGGTTTTGCAGCAAGGTCCAGCAACCAGTCCATCGGTGACAGCTCTTTTGGCCGCTGCATCAAAAGACCGGACTTATCTTCCATAAAGAAGTGAGGATCCCGGCATGAGAACGAGATCATCTGAAGAGCATCTGCCAGAGAGTTCCATCTCTGCACACCGTGGCTCCCAAGAATCAACGTTCCCCCGCAGAACCTGAGCGCTTCAACTCTTTCATTGAGGGCGTCGAGGGCCTCCTGACTGGACGAGAGATCGTCTGTGTATAACACCAGGAATCCTCGCACAGTGGCCGTACGCTTATCCCGTATGTAAGGGGATCCTTCTTTTTTATCCTTGTGTCGGAATTCATAGTTCACCATCCGACCGTGACCCGTAATTTCTTCGCAATGCCGAAAGCCCATGGACCAGCCGGCAACGGGAAGGTCAAACTCACGTTCAATGGCATGAACAAAACCGTCTATGGCCGTCAGAGAAGGCAGTCCCACAACCTGGACGCCCCCGGATACATGAACGCCTGTCGCCCCGATATCAATCGTTAAAAACTTAGCCAAAGTCGGCCCCCAGTGTGTTTCTCCAGTCTCTTAAAAATCGCTCAACCAAAGGTTTGATCAGCATGATGTGGTCATTCGTCATCGTCGTCTTAGCGAACACGTCTTTCTGAATGCCTGAAATAAAGGCCTGAGTAAATAACACCACCTGATCTGCCGAGAGCTTGGTTTCGTTCATCAGCGACCGGCTCAAACAGGAAAGTCCACCCGTTCCTTTTGGAAGAGGCATTTTGCTGGAAAAATGGAGATCACCTGAAGATTTTAACGCGATCCTATCGTTGATGTAGATCCTGACAACCCTAAATGCTTCATGGATATACGCTTCAGCATCTTTGGCAAAGCCACGGTGCTGAGCAGGATGGCCCAGAGGCCGGTCTATTGAGGCCGCTTCCAGGTTTCCCTTTCGGCCCAAGTTGATCAGGTGACTGCCGTTCTGAACAGACCCAGCCAGAGATTTGGTCATTCTCGGTTTGGGAATGCCGGCGCTCAGTGTCGGATGGCGGCCGGCAACCGTGTTTGAATAGTCGCTCACATTCAGTGGCTTGGTGCCCCCGAAAAGCAAATATTCCGACGCGACCGGCGGACGAAACGTCATCTTTTCGTTTTCATCTCGATGCCTTTCGTAAAACCGCTTAACCGCATGGCCAAGAGACGCGTTGACGGCGATAGACATGACGGGGGAAACGAGAAGGTAGTCAGAGACCACACCAAGATCATCGATGCGGGGCAGGTAAATCTGCTTCATGCCTGGCGCTTCAGGAAGCACGTTGAGGGTTGCGACTTTCGCTTTTTCAGTTATTTTTGCTATTTGCTGAGCGGTCAGGGGCCAGCGGAGAAACACATCCATAATCGCTGGATTCTCCTCAGCCACCAGGTCGATCAGGCTGGTCCATCTGTCTGGCTGGTTTTTGTCCAAGTTAATGAGGCGTATGTCGCGTGTCCAGAAATGTGCTTTCAAGGATTTTGCAGAGTTACCACACCAATAATAGTTGCGGTGGTGGTGCGCATCCGCGGAGGTAATGCCAGAAAACCGCTTCTTGCTTCGTGCGATGATTTTGTGAGAAGGCATCTTCGCGTCAAGAACCCGTACCGAATGCGTCAACAGGCCATCAGCCAGGGCCAGAAGCCCATCGATAGCCTCATCCTCAGGCGTTCGACCCGGGACACTGAAACAATGCTGGACCTGACAATCCTCTTCCAGCGCAAGCCTGAGAAGATACGTGGCAACCTGACCGATTTCATCCTCAGAATGAACACAAAGATCACCCACTTTGGCGCAAAGCGCTTTAGCCAAGGTGTCCTTAAATTCAATCTTAACGATTGCTCGGTCCGCCAGTATTAAAAGCTCATGAGGAGGGACGTCTCTCTTCACGTCTTTTTTTGACTCAGTGGCATTTTCCATATATAAAACATAGCCCTATATTTCAAAGATGATATTAAACATTAAAAATCGAAGTCAGGCAAATTTATTTATTATTAAATATGGAATAAGCTCGACTGACACATGCCAAGGTGACGGCTGAAAAGGGCGCTTTCCGCTTCGTAATCGTAAATCGTCACTTGAAACAAGTTCGCCTGGATTTCTCTTCGGGTAATCCCTTCGTTGCGGAAACGATGAAGATAACCCTCAATGAATGACTCACGATCGATGTGTGAGAGTAAAAACGGAGACTCATTAAAGTCCGGGGATTGCCCAATGGGAATGGCGTCGCCATTCTTGTCGCTTATCCATGGATTGTTGTAATTGCCGTTTACGGTTTCACAGGTCAGTGTCAGTTGATTCTGGCTGTGCCGAAATCTGACTTTTTGCCCAAGGACCTGGGCAAGCTGGTAGCCGCTCTTATGGGCCACATTACCGGCGTTGATGGCCTCCGCGCTTCGACGGCCAGCCGGCTGACCATCGCACAGCAGATAATCCGACAGCCGGATAAGGTTGAGCGAATGCTCCGGCAACTGGGCATAATGGTCCGGAACCGACATTGACCATTTGTTGGACGGTTGCGACAAGGCTGGCCACAAAAGGTCTTGCGTTATGTGTATGGGACTCACGTCATCGCTGGGATCATCCGACAGACCGGCACGTCTTGCCCGGCTTTCCAGATGCGGCACCAATCCATCCATCAGACGATAGGCTCCGGGACGCTTGGCAGACTCTCCAGCAGCCAGGTCCGGAGTTTCAATGCCAGGATAGCCCCACAGCATGCCGGCGCCGTCCATGGCCTTTACAGGCGCGTTCAGGACAGCAATATTGGGTGAGCTCACGGATTTTTCTTTCCTGTGGCGCAGAACCCGGCCCACGCTCTGGATAAAGCTCGACAGCGAAGACGGCTCCAGAATGCACCAGTCGTAACAATGATCCCGGCCCACCTCGATCACGTTGGTGGTGAGGATCAGAATGACCACCCTGGACTTTCCCGCCTCGCGGGCCCGACTAAGAACGCCTTGCCTGAGCGCTTCCACATCCTCCGGAAGTGTCTGACCTTTGCGCTTCATCAGATTGTTGAGGAAGTACTCCTGTACGTAGCGTTCAAATCCGGTGGTTTTTGAGTGATAACAGACGATTTCTACATGAGCGTCATCCGACATTCCACTTTGACTGAGCCATATCGCCAGGCGCTGAGCCGACTTCACCGTGTTCATTCTGACGAAGCCCGTGCTGTATTGAAGGCCATCAACCTCCTCGTAATGGGATTTTGAAAGAAGGTCGATCCGATGGCGCATGGACCTTGCCAACTGAAAGAAGGACCCTCCCCGGCGCACCGCGGCAAAGATCCGGCTTCGATGCCGTGTATTTCGTGCCTCCCCCTTGTTGTCTTCAATGAAGCGCTTGTAAGCGTCCACACACGTGGTGTCGAGATCACTCACCTGATAGTAAGGCGCAGAAGACTTGATCAGAGCGAGCTTGGGTTCAGGGGTTGTAAAAAAGCTTTGACGTTTCTTGATGCCGGCGGCGTACGCCTGCCCCATGGCCTTGACCGTAACCTGGTTCATGGTGGCAGTGGCGAGAACGACCTTTCGTCCGTAGAAGCCCATGATGTGAACAAGCACCGTCACAAACGACAGGTCGGCAGGACTGAAATTGTCGATCTCATCCACGATCAGATCGCTGTGCATGAGATGCATGAGTATGTGGGTATCGATACCGGACTTCACCGTGACCGCCTTGATGATGTTATCGATGGTCATGGCGGTCACCGGCTTTATCAGCAATGCCTTACGGCGCCCACTGAATATTCGCGCACCCGTAAGGGCTTCCCACGACCCTTGGCTCTCTAGTAGCGCAGTATCACCGTCAGATTCTGTTGCTCCTGTACCGAGGCTCTGTTCTTCATGTTGCCCCAGCGGATAAAAGTTACCAATCATTCTGCCCACACCCTCTTTGGGAAGACTGATGGGGTACTCCAGGTAATCGCGGTAGGTTTGGTCTGCCAGTGTTCTAAGCCCTAGCCCCACTGTGCAGCGCAAACCCTTTTCAGAGAGCGCTGAGGCAAGCTTGATGCAGCCGCGGGTTTTTCCCGTGCCGGTTTGGGCCATGATGATTGAAAGGCAGGGCCTCCCCTCGGTTTCTCGGGCGGCAGTATCCAGGTGGTTCTGCCAGGTGTATGGCTCGGGGGCGTTGTTGTATTTCAGGTCACCGCTGATGTTTTTGGGGTCAATGCGAGGCAGTTTTTTGAGCGGGTCGACCCCCTCCCGGAACAGCACGTTAAAATACTTGGACGTATCCCATTCGGTTTTGATCAGATGGTGGTCCAGTCGGTCGGCCAGCCAGGGCTCCGCAATCGTCCCCATCGTGTTGGCAAATACCCCGGGGCTGTCAGATCGGCTATCGCCCCGCTCTTTTCTTGACGATGACCGGTGATCCCCGAAAACAACCGCCGGCCTGGCCAGGTACATCATGCCGGTCACCCAGGATGACGGCTGATCGAACCGTATGTCGGGAGCCGCGGCACGGCTCCGGTCGATGCAGTCAATGATGCGGGACACCCGGCGACACCAGTCCATATTATTCCAGGGCAGACCCGGGGCATCGACGTTGCTTATCGTGAAAAACCGATCCACCCGATCCAGGTAGTCGGTGTTTACGTAGCCAGAAACAGACGCCGTGAGATTCAGACCGGATTCCTGTTTTTGAATGATGCGGAGTCTTGGGTTGGTGGTTTCGGTGACGTCACCACGGAAGGCGCCCACCACCGGCAGTCGATGATGGGTAAGGACTAGCCACAGAATGCTGGCGGACAGAGTGTCCTTCTCAAAGCGAGCCATTTCAAAGGGTTCCGAGGCACCCTTAAGAGAAACTCTACCCTTTTTTGCTCGCACATCCCTGAGGTTGAGGTATTCGGATCTTCGTTTTGAAAGTCCCACGGTGGCGTTGGCCCTGAACCAGTGAGCGACTTCCAGTGGATTGCTGAAGTGGTGCCAGCCCTTTGCCTGAACATCCGCAAAAAACTCGGCGGCAATGAACACTGACAGAAGCTCATGGCGCACGGGGTCTGTGGTCACATTCTTGTTCTTGCGGTCGTTCTCATTAAATATGGAGCGCAGTTTTATCTGGAAGCCGTCGGTGGCTTTACCAAGATCGTGAAAAAGCGCCGACAGTTCAGCTACGTATGAAAGGAGCTTGAGTTGTACGTTTTCCATGCCAGGCCTCACGTGAAAAGAGGATCATTCCATGAATATAAATAAATATCAATATCATCAGGTCTTTATTCCGTTTATTTCTCTTTTTGCTTGCCTTTTTTACATTTCACGACTATAATTATTGCCATATAAAACTCAGCCAAAAGAAGACACACGGACCACTATAAATGGACAGCCTCGATAAGAACGGTCGGTTCGACTTCCGAGTCTCCGAGTAGCTGGGCGCTTTCGGTTTTCTCTTGCGTGACTTTTATCGTTATTGAATTTAATCTTTGATGTAATTTTTAACACAAACCCCTGACAGAAGTGGCTTTTTATGGATCTCATCGGGTATCTGGACAAAATAGACAATGAAGAGCCCATTAATTTCGACGCTTTTCGCAAAAAACTGCCATACGGTATTCGCTCAAGCGCTTCTAGCTACTTTGATGCTTTCCCGGTCACCCGTGTTCTGTGCACGGTCGCGCCTAAAAACCCGGATATCATGGGCGAGCTGAGAGCGGGGGCCGCAAAGCCAGAGAATCGCATACACGCGTCGGTCTTGGGGAATTCACACAGTCACGGCACCAGCTGTGCTTATCTTCTGGTTTTTCATGAGGCGGTACCTCATACCTATCCGGAGGTTGTGACGATTACGGAAGATGGGGGGACTCATTGTTTTAAGCCAAAAGCCCAAGTCCTTCTCATTGAGAACGAAGAGAACTTTTCAGCCTTCAAAACGATGCTATCTTTGGTGTCAAAGTGGTACGGCCGGGAGGTCAGTCTGGCCAATACCGATGTCATCCTTGCTGCGGGCAACCGCATTAACAAGAAAGTGACGCTGTCATGGCTCAATGACACCTACGACCACATCCTGTGCGCCTTTGATTACGACCTCGGTGGGCTGAAGATGTTTACGTCCTTGAATGCGTCCGTTGTTGGCGCTGCCTTTGTGTGCCCACCGGATTTTTCTGATCACAGCGCTTTATTCGTGAAATCACCGGAAAACAGCGATCGACTGATTGAAGCTATAGACCTTGCCATGCGCCACAAGCTGCCTCAGCTGTCGGAGGCCTTCGCAAGCAGTCGGCGATTCATGGAACAAGAATCCTTTTTATATGGAGTTGAGAATAACTGATGTCAAACTACAAGATTGCAATTAAACGCCTTGCCCTGGTGGACTCCGCGGGCTTCAGCTTCGTCGAAATGCCACTCGATGAACACGCCATTTTGCTGGCGGTTGGCAACGTCGGAAAGTCCAGTATCCTAAACTCCCTTCGCCTGTTCCTTCTTCCAGAAGAAAATCTGCGCAAGAGTGAGGTTAAGTTTGGGTTCCGGAACCCAAAAACGGAGGGCTACTACACCAACTCCCAAAGCTACGACCACTATTTCCCGAGTAACCACAGCTTTCTGGTTCTGGAAGTGGAAAACGCCGTGGGTACGCACTGCCAGATTCTTTACCGCGGTGATATCGGATCGCTCAGCTACAAACGAATCTTTGTGCCGGTACCTTTCGCCGATCTTCGCGATATTTTCTGGGACACAGCCGACCCTGATGGTATTGGCTTTGCCCGCTCAGACCTCTCGGCAAATCGGGTGATCACCCGGGCTAAGGAAATCTCCGGAAAAACCCTGCTGGCCTCTGATAAAAAGGCCATCACGAACGCTATCTATTCCAACGATCTTCTGAGCAAGGACCATTCCCGTTACGCTGTCCTGCCAATGCCCAGTGTCGACAAACAGAAGGTGGAAACCCTTCGCACCCTGATCCGCATGCTGTTCGAGGTTGGCGGCAACGATCGGAGCATGGGTCTTGCGGTGGCCAACATCATCGAGAGCCAAAAGAACTACGAACGCGATCGCTTTGATTTCGATATCGAGCATTTCCTAAGTGACCGCGAGAGCCTGGATCAGACCGAGAAAAGTCTCGTCAAGGTAAAGTCCGAACGACCTTTGTTTAACACTCTGGCCGAGAAATTCAAAGAGTACAATCCTCGCCTTTTGATGGATAACTTTGATCTTTGGTACCGAAGCCTTGAGTCCGCCATTGAAGGCACCAATGAAGGCATCCGGACCCTTAGCAGTGAAGTGTCCGATCTTTCGAAGGCAAAGACGGAAGCGGATCAAGAGAGCCGTCGAGCCGGAAAGCTGTTTCATCAGATCGTCGGTGTTGTCAAAAATGACACCAAAAAGAAAGAGCTTGCTGAAAAATATGTTTTTGATGGCAAGCAGCTGATGGAAGGCTACCCAGGTGGCGTGACGCTCGCCGAAGCCAAAGAAGCCATTGATGACGAGAAAAAGCGCCTTGAGCAAGAGCTCGAAGGGCTCCAGGACGATAAAAAGCAAGCTGAAACAAAAATTCGGCTGACCGGTGAAATACAAAAACTCACCACGAAAAAACAGAGTGTTGAACTCCGGATTGCCAACAGCCATCTTGAGCTTAAAAACCAGCTTTCCAAAGATCAGATTACGGTTCTGGCATCGGTTAACGGGAAGCTTGCCGGCGCCAGCCCGGGCCGCGAGATTACCGGCGAAGAAGCCTCAAAGATTTCAGACTTCTGCTCTATGTTCGAGCGCAAAAGCGACGTGCTTAACTGGTTTGATGTGGATATCCGGGTCTCTGAGGACAACAGCCTTCCGTTAAGCGAAGTGCTCTTAGATCTTAAGGCGGAACTGCGAGACAGGGAAAGCCAGCTGAAGCAGCTTGAAAGTGCATCCGCGAATCCCGATGAAAAGATCCGCCAAATAAAGTCAAAAACACAGGAATTGAAAAAGTACGACAAGGATCTTGAGGTTATCGAGAACTTTGACGGCGCTGAAAAGAACCTGAAAACCCTGGTGAGTGACCTCGAAACAAACGAGGCTGAGAAAACCTCATTGAGAGGTCTGGTTGAAAAGCACAAGGCGGAGCTTGAGCGTGTTGGCGCCGAGCACGAAAAAGCCCGAAGCCTGCTGGCCGCCAAAAAAACAGAAGGATCTACTTTTGCTGAATTGCTGGGGCGCCTGAATCGTCTGGGGCAGATTCAGCCAAAACTCATGGCCACTAGCGAAGGTGAAGCGTCATCAGCTGACTTGCTCTCCCCTGACGACCTCAATGATGAAGGCGTCCTGACTATCGAGCGCCAGTGCCACACGATGGGTGAGCTGCGCGATGATATTCTCAGGGGCCTGTGTCACTTCATGGACAGTAAGATTCTGTCGGAAGAGCATCAGACACTTCGTGACACCCGACCAAGCAATGAGGACATCCGCAACGCCTGGCTGGATCTTCAGGATGTGTACGCCAACCTTGAACACCGAACAGGGTCACTGGAAGACCAGCGGCGAACACACAATGAACTGGTTGAGAACTATCGAACCAGCCTGCGGAAAAACCGTGATTTCATCAACAACGTCCAGTCTCAGCTGAATCGAAGCCTGGAGCACGTTGCGATTAATGACTTGGCTGAAATAAAGGTCGAAATCGAGTGTGATGAGGCGTTTGAGTCGCTGGTTCGACAGTCCGAGCAGATCAACCCGCATACATCCAAAAGCTTGTCGGATGCCTTTTACGATCAGCTTAAGACGTTCATGGCCAAATTCTTTACCGACAAAGAAGATGGGCAAAGCGAATACCGCCTGACCATGGAGAAGGTGATCAAGAAGATCAGCTACAAGACCCGAAAGGTCTCTCAAAAGCATTTTGAGGACAAGGCTCAGTCCAATTCTACGACGGCAATGATTAACCTGTCGCTGGTCCAGGGACTTCTAAAAGGACTTCTGGACCAGGGCTATGACTACACCCTGCCGGCGGTTCTGGACGAGGTGGCCAATGTCGATGTGAGTCAGATCGCAAGCTTGCTGGGACGCATCAGGGATGACGGTTTCCGTCTGTTTGGCGCGGCAACAAACAGCGCATCGAACACCCTGGTTTTCGAGATTGGCCGACACTTCAATCTCGACGACATGCGCACCGCCCGCCCCTATCACGAGAGCCGGAATCTGGTTTACTGGGGCGGTCCGGAAGGCACCACGGAAGGCTCTGTCGACTCGTTTGTCTACCCAGAGCAACGGGCTCTGATGATGGACGAGGAAGAACTGGAGGAAGGCTCTGATGTCGGATAAGCGCTTTGGCACCATCGAGACGATCCAGGTCATCTTTCAGCACCCGGATACGTTCTTTGATCTTATTCAGATAATGGATGAGAGAAAGGAGCTATCAATACCGGAGCACGATTTGCTCTACCGGGTTGAGAAGGCGATTCGAACGGCCGCGCCAAAAGAGAAGAAGCGCATACACCTGGCCTTTCGGACAGAGAATCTGGCCGGCAGCGGTCTAATGTCCATAGACAAAAAGGCGGGTGTGCCACACCTGTACTTCGATGACTCTCTGATCCAGCTGATAAGAATCTGTGATCGATCGCTTCGACAGGACCTGACCAATGCAAAACTGAAAGCTCGACTCAGTAGCCTGAGGGAGCTTAAACGTCAGATTATTGAAAGCAACCTCAACTCTGATAACGATGACTTCCTGGAAGCTTGTCAAGCCATGAGCGGTGAGCTCAACTCTGTCATACGCCTTATTCACGGCAACATAAGGGACCTGGAGCTGGATGTCTCCAAACGTATGGAAGACATATCCGGCGCCATGGCACTTGCTGATGAAAAGCTCAGTGTCACCCAGCACTACAATCTGTTGGGTCAGATTACGTCTATTCACCAACGGCACATTCTGCCAACCCTGGAGTTCCTGAATCCGTCAATCAAACTCAGGGACGGCGAGAACCTTCATGAGACGCTCGAAGCCCTAGGTCAGGCCTACCGGTCACATGCACATTATGAACTTGCAGATCAGGTCGACAGAAGCCTTATCAGTCTTAATGAGACCTATAAGCCGATTCAGACCATAGCAAAGCGTGTTCAAGATTTTGTTGCCAAAAATCAGCGTGCTTTACGTCAGCATAATGCCATGGAGGAAGGATTCGAGGAGCTTCGCAACCTGATTACGGAGACTCAGACCAGTCACCTCAATCGGATACAGATGCATGGCGATGAATTTGTCGAGAAGACTGGATTCATGTCCGGCTTGATTAGCCGGAATTATCCCAGCGTGCTGCCGTTGTACGATGATCCTAGCTCCATCAGGCTTCTGGATTCGGACCTTGAGGCGCGAATGGAAGATGCTGGACGGGTTAATGAGGCACCTGAGCTTCCCACGTTCACGTCTGAAAGGAACGATAACGGCCAGGAAAGGGACAGAGGCAAGCTCCTTTACGACTGGGTGAAGGGCATGACGATCCCTGAGACAAATGACTTGATGAGGCATCTCCATGAACGCCTTCACGCCTTTGTTGGTGGGTACGAAAGCATGGTAGACCTGATGGAGGCCATGAGCTTCGTAATGAACGACAAACGTCGGCCGATCAACGTTCGCGTCATCAACCGATTCAAAACAATTGAGGACGACGGCCGGCATATGATTTATCGGCTGCGCAGAGTATCCACTATTTCAAAGGAAGAAAACCATGTTTGATCAACGTACAGGATTTGACTCAGTGGACCCGGAACGCAGCGCTGAGGCCTTTCGTGAGCTGGCGGCCGGCAAGGTAATTACCCGGGAAAAGTTTGATCAGATTCATAACGACCTGGTCGAAAACCCAAGCTACACGACTCTGTTTCGAAGCCATGAGCATTTCCGCAGAATGTATCAGCATCTCGGCTACGAGCTTGTGTTTAATGATAAGCGGCACTTTTTCTTCATGCGTGAGCTCAGTCAGGGCGACGATAAGGATTACAACCGGAATGCATTCAAGGTCCAGGTCGCCCTTCTTATCATCGGTCGATATTTCGCCCAGTCAGGAAGAGATCTCCAATACCTGGAATCGGTTGCTGTCGGTCTTCGTGAAGACGACATTCAGGCGATTATAAAGGACGACGAATACACCATGATGCTTCGAAGTGCTGAGTTTAAAGAAGGCTTTGAAGCGGCACTTATTTTTCTTAGAAACCGCGGCTTCGTTTTTGAGACCGGAGTTAACCGTTACATCCTTAGCCCGGCGGGAATGCACTTTCTGGAGGTTCGTACTGAGGGGTACCAAGCGTCCTCTCGTGAGGAAGCCGAGGCGATTAAGGGGGCATCGGATTCCGAATAACCATTATTTTTAGAGCCTTCGGAAGCCATTGATTTTAAATGGTTTAATTTGAGCTTTTAATTTTTGGTTTTTTTGTTCTAAGTTCCTTCGTAGCGCTCTGTACCTGGCTTGTAGGGATTTATTTTACTGTTCACCGCCGAGTAGGCGGCTTAGAGAAACTATTCTGACGTCCATTCTGCTCCTCTCTCGTTCACCGCCGAGTAGGCGGCTTAGAGAAGGGTGAAGACCAACCGCAAAAAGTTCTTGCTGTTCACCGCCGAGTAGGCGGCTTAGAGATTGGCGCCGATGCTTAATGAAACAAACCTTTCGTTCACCGCCGAGTAGGCGGCTTAGAGATGCTCATGCTCAGCGAAGTCATCAGACATCGTGTTCACCGCCGAGTAGGCGGCTTAGAGAAACAACCGGCGAAGTAACAGCAGCTCTCAAAAGTTCTCCGCCGAGTAGGCGGATTGGAGACTGAACTGTCCGGGATTTCCGGACTATTGGTAGTTCACCGCCCTGTTGGCGGCTTAGAGAAGAGCTTGCAGACAGATGACCCATTACGCTTCGTTAACCGCCGATCAGGCGGCTTAAAGAACAGCTTCTGGAATCCAGGCGCAAGTTAACCGCCGAGTAGGCGGCTTAGAGAAGCACAAGCGCAGCAGAAAAATCGCTGGAATCTTATATTTTTTATAGTTTTTATAAACCTTTGGCGAGAAAACCAGTGAGTCTTTAGCTCAGTGGATGAATCGATGAATCGTTGCTTGAATAGTGAGTGTTTTTGCGATAGTTAAAGATAAATTATCTCGGAACACACAAACCGATTGATTCCCATCGACAATGTTGTAAACGCTTTTTCCACTTAACACACCGAGTCGTTGAACTCTTTTAATGCTAAGCGACAGAGCAGCAAACTTGGGAGGCATTCGCTGGTGTCATGACGTAAGCAACGTAGTGCTCGAAGCACTTAGTCTAATCACCTATTCAGTCCGAAGACCTATCTCGTAAGTCACCTTACAAGCCCCTTAGTCTTTAGCTGAGGGGTAGTTGACAGTGTCAGATACTGAGTCCTAAAAGACCTGGCTTGCAGGGTGTTCTCTGCAAGCCAGGTTGACCTTATTCCTAATTCAAAATTAATGGCTCAGGTTATCCTGGCGCTCCATTCCTGCACTGTCTTTTCCGATTAGTGCTACAACACCAACGAACATACACGCAAACACCAGGCTTGCCAGAGCCTTGGCCATCTCACCCTGAAAAATCAATACGGCTGTTGCGATTAAACAACCAACTGCTGCACCAATAAACACCATGCTGCGATACTTTTTTAAAAACCGTCAAAATTTCCGATGTTAATGCCAGATTTCCCTGGGCTTTTTCGCCACTAGGCCTCGATGAAAGCATGCTCATGGGCAGTGCCATGAGGAATTGGACTTATGTACCAAGCATCTTCAGGATAATCACCTTCAGCCTCTTCCAGTTCATTCACGGCGACCTCTAACGTCAAAATCTCAAAGCTCTCACGATCATAAATATCATGCAGATCGTTCTCGACCTGAAAACCCTCAAGAAGGCCCTCTTCGAACAGGGTCTCGTAGATACCAAGTACTGCTTTATAGACCGTGATACTGCTATTAAAAGCCTTCACGGGCAGCTTAGGGTGAGTTGTTACCAAAGCGCCCAAGTCGGTATCCAGGCGCATTGTAAATCCAAGGCTGCTAATCAGCGTTTTTCCAGCAACCAGATCACGTTCAACGTTGGCCAGTGTAAGACCGTCAAACAAATTCGGGGAAAGCTTCATAAAATCTCCAGTTAAATTCCCAGCTTAAGCTAAGCTGTCTTTTTGAGTATTTTTAGATTATACCAGTACAATTATTTTTGTCAATGGAATGTGGCTGGCGGGCGATTTTTTTGTCGGCCAGAGGCCAGGCTTAAGAAAAAAGGTACCTGTCCCGGATAGAGATGCATTAAAATCTTCTTAACCACAAAAGCCCGCAGTGCGGGCTTTTGCTTGGCCACCAAAATTTCCCGGCAGCCCGACTAATAAAGCTATTTTAAAAGAGCAATCTCCGTATTCTTTTGTTTCTATAAGCCGCTTATTTAGCGGAAATCCTGGATATCGATTTTTCATAAAGTTACAATAATTATTTGATTCTTTGGTATACAAAAATCAAGTAAAATAGCACAATAAATAACGCATCTAATATTATTTCATTTTTAGTTTAAAAACAACTATAATTTAAAATATATAGCTAAGACCATGGATAATCAAAGGTGATCCTTTTATCGGGTTACTATTTTAGAAGATTTGACAGCCTAAAAGTGGAATTTTTATGAGCTTTATAAATCGCCAGAAATGGATTGATAGCGCATGTGATAAGCTTAAAGAAGAAAAGGAAAAATGCGACATGTACGATCTTGAACGTCGCAATAACCTTACTGACCTGATCGATACTGGTGCTTTTCTTTCGGCCATTTTCTGTGAAATGACAAAGAAATACGAAAGAGTGAGACCGGATGCTGTAGAGCGGACAGAAGAGCTTTACAGGGAATTTAGATCAATTTTCATCGACATGGGACTAGATGACTATGAGTAGTCTAAAAAACAGAATAAGTAGACTAATGGGCGATTCAATATGCCTCGTTCACGAGAAGCGGAAAGAATTATTTGCCGGCACCAGTGTGCTGTCTCTTTCCGTTTTGATGTCACCGGTATTCCTTCACATGGCCACCGGTCAGCTCCCCTCGAACTCCGCCGACCTTTTGGGGGCAGGAATCGTTATGGGCTACGCATCGTTTGGAGGTCTTGCCGTCGCCTCTCAGCTCAAGGGGATTGGTGAGCGGATTGCGAATGGAAAAGATCCACTTTTGATTCTTGAAAAAGCCGGAAAGATAAACGAGCAAGGCAAGGATGGCTCCCTTTATCTGCAAAAAAAGATGATGGGGATGGACGGGCCTCAGCGCCTAAGGATGACGGCGACGGTCAATGGCATCGAAACACTGAACTCACAAGGCAACGAAAAACTAATAACCTCACGCCATGTTGATGAGGGAAAAAGGATGTACAACAAGCTTTCCACTCATGGGCCTGAGCCGGTGAGGAAGCGTTTTGAAGACGCCGGATTCGGCATGGCCTGATTGGCCGGAAAGGAAAAAAAGCCCTTAGATTTCGATCTCTGGGCTTTTTTTGTGAGGGATCATTTCCTGGTATTGTGCCGCCTCAACTCCAGTAAGATCACTATTTTTGGTTAAAAAACCCAGACACTGGCAATAAACGAAGTTTTCGGCTTCTATTTTCTAAGTTTTAATAAGTATCCTTGGAAAAAAAGTATTGATCTATTAACATGGACCTACCTACTTATTTTATTTCAGGAATTCATATCATGATCAAGAAAAAATTGCCCGCTTTAATTTTCTCAGCATCGGTACTGGCCGGGATGTCTCTTTATGCCATATCCGGATCTTTCCCAGACAGAGTGGTTGAAGACCGTGTTAACAGCATACTGAATGGCGCCAAAGTGACTTCCGTTGAAAACTCTGAAGTTGAAGGGATAAAAGAGGTCGTTATTGAGAATAAGGACACAGTTCATGTCTCGAAGGACGGTCGTTTTATTTTCATGGGTGACCTGATGCGCATATCGGACGATGGCGTGCTTGAAAATGTGTCTGAGGAAAAACGATCGGCTGAACGTAAGAAAACAATGGAGGACTATCAACGAAAAGGAGTGATCAGCTACCCGGCAGACAATGAAAAAGCCCGTATTTCCGTATTTACCGACATAGATTGTCCTTATTGTCGTAAACTTCACGACTCATTGAGCGAACTTAATGCCCTGGGCATCTCTGTTGACTACTATGCCTTTCCCCGCGGTGGGCCAGAAACAAGCTCGTGGCCAAAGCATGAAGCAGTATGGTGCTCTGACGATCCGGCCGCTTCGCTAAGCCTGGCGAAAAACAGTATGGATATTTCCCCCATTAGCTGCGATAACCCCGTAGCTGAGCATTACGAACTGGGTATTTCGGTTGGTGTTACAGGGACGCCTTCGATCGTATTGGACGGAGGAGAGATGATTGGTGGCCTAATACCTCCGGAAGAACTGGCGAAAGTACTGAAACTCAAGTGAAAGGATGAGTAAGCAGCAGATCTGATAAGAAGATATTTAGCCAAACCCTTCAGCTTCTATTCGACACAAGCCTTCAAGCCTACTGGGTATCCAGAGGCTTGGTGGTTTCTGTTTATTTTATTTTTGGGTTGGCAGATATTAACTTTCTGTGCCAATATCCAACATTCAAAAATGTGAACAGGGAATCGCTATGTTTTATCAGGTTGAGTATGCCGCTTTGATCCAGATTCTGGATCTGACCCATACGCTGAATATAGCGAACAAAAAAAACAAATATCTTGGTATTGAACAGGCAGAAAGAATTATTAAATCTGTGTTCCAGTTGGAAAGTTTGGATATTGAGGATTTGCCGCACTCCTGGAAACGAGAGCCTTTAAGTTCAGAACAGATTGATGTATTTGTAGATCTATTCAAAAAAACAATTAAATTTAACAAGGCGGAAGAAAGAGGCTATTTAATCGATCACTTCAGGGACATTCTAACGTCGGTATCCCAGGCGAGGGAGGTAGAACCCTCTTCTTTTGTCCTTTATGGCGTATGGGAAAATCAATACGGTGACTTTGAGCCTGAATCATTGATTCTTATTGATCAGATAGAGGCCAAGGCCTGGTGGGTTCAGACACCGAGTGATTCTCCAAATGACAAGCTGTGTCTTTCTCCTTTGTATTGTCATGCTATCTCTGCGGATTTTCGGGGGAAGGAACTAACCGAACTTGAATCACCTCCGGAAGGCCTGATGAAGATGGCCACCCAAGCCATTCCGGGAGAATATAAAGATGACGACGTGAGTGATGAATATGAAGACGTGAGTGATGAAGATGAGTTTGTTTTAACGACAACCTTTAAGCCGCTAGTGACCATCCGGGATGGCGTCATGGTTCCGAGTATTGAAATAGATAAACTTACTCTTGATCCTAGCTGGTTTTGGTACATCACTGGGTTTCCGGGTCTGACGGTCTTTTCTCACTGGGTGCCGGATGCGTTATTTAGTCAGATGGATGATGGAGACATTTACCTTGATGAGCTTAGTAATGAAAAATGGTATTGCACGTCCAGTATCGTCAGTGGGGTCGGTTTTATTCTTTATTGCCTGGCCGCCAGAGGGTTCATTAAGTTGCCTGCCAGTGCCACAGCCTTTGAGGCTCAGTTGTTCATGTCAGGTTACGAAGTACTTTGTGTGACGCATTTGCTACAGGGGGTTATGGCATCAAACTTTCCGATCGAAGGAGAGGACTTTGGCGACTTTTCAACCATTAACTTGGCCGGGCATAATTTATTTCCAATCAAGAACAGAGGAAGAATACCAACACAGGAAGAATTTGCCAAAACCAACGCTATCTCATTTCTTTTGGAGGCTGAGAACATATTTTTGGTGGGTAAAAATCAAGTCAGCCCAAGTCTCCCGAATCGGCGTTCGAAGGGCAGTGTGGTAAAAGCCGAGTTCTATACCATTGGTGGCCTGCTAGAAAATCAGCAAAGCGTGTTCGTTGGCATTCATGATATTACGCTTTCTGTCTCAAAGAGGGTGTTCTTGATGGCTGCCACCGAATTCATAACAAACCTTACTGAAAAAGAACTTTGCCTAATCATGATTGATTCTTCTCAGTTTGGGTTTGATGAACTGGGTGCGTTAGCGGTAGCCGATCCCTGCCATTATGAATTTTTTGACACATGGTTCGGCGAACGACGTCTCAGACAACATGCACCGTTGATCACGGGCGACTCTTTGTTAAATAGTGCGATACGAAAAACAAGAATGTCTGAACTGTTAACGCCTTCTTTTCGGGATCGGATGGATAATCTTGATCGGGAGTGGAAACAAACCTTATTTATTGAAATTGAGGCGAACAAACTATTTAAGGGGGGTGAAATTGAACAAAATCCCTTCAAGATTAAAGGCAAACTCGAAAGCAAGCTTTCAGCAGTAACCGATGATCTTTTTGAAACAGTTGAGGCGTCAAATCTGAAACAAATTCTGATCGACAATCTCACCGATGACGATGACTTCATCACTGAGCTAAGCTATCAGAACTGCCGGATGGTGGATGGGATTTATCTTGACGAAGGCCCTGTCGCTCCTGGTGTTATGCAGCTTCATCTCTTGCTTGAATCGGCAAGAAAGTGGTTTGATTGTGATTGATGTGAGGATGGCTGGGCCGACGAATACTCCTCGGCTGAGTTCGTGCAGGCCCCTACTTTGGTTCGGAACGCCTCTGGCCAAATAGCCCTTTAGCGTTCACTCTCACCACACTGAATAGGACTCCGAAAAAACCTTCAAGTCTACTGGGTATCCAGAGGCTTGAAGGTTTCTGCTTATTTTCTTTTTGGAATACTGTTGCGAGAGGCTGGATTTTCTAACCAGGAGATTATTCTGGCCTGGTTCTTTGTGGGACTCGACCAAGGCGCCCTGCTCTTCGCTATGGACGGCCTTTCCCGGAAGCTGCCGGGTAATAAGTTGCGCCCACTTTAATTGGCCTCAGCCACACATAAGGTAAATGGCTTGAGTTTATACTGCCCCTTTTTATCGCCTACTATTTTAGTCTTGGCCTATTTCTTATCGTGTCCCTGACTGAACTAAGACAACTCATGACGTCATCCTGTGATGGTTTTAACAAATCATCATTTTGCGTCACTTCTGAACTATCAGGAGCATATGATGCAGCTATCCTAAGTCCGTTTCTTTCGTAATCATTTAGGCTAAACTCCAATGTCGAGTCCATCATGACCGCCGAAGGAAGCTTCCACTCGTAATCGAGGTCAAGCATTAGGGCTTGCATGTCGCCATGGTGGATAAATCCCCTGGGGTCAAACTCTGTCCACTCGGATCCGATGAAGTTTGGAAGTGCATTATCGTCAAGCCAGACCGAGAGCTGGCCGGCAGCGCCCTCGCCCACACCGTAGAAGTCCAGAAAGTCGCGACGCGGCAGAAGGCACAGGTCTCTTAAGGTCTTCACCCCAGCTTTCACGAGGGCATCACGAATGTTCTTACGAAGACCAGGCACGTCAGAGACAAGCTCATCCATCCTTGGGTGGTTTGCAATGATCTTCGTCACCTGCTTGTGCAAGTGCTCAGCCACCTCATAGCTAATAGAATGAGCAGCACGGCCAATCTGAACGTCCTTCTTGTAGCGATTCACCAGGTTTCTCACCCGGGAAAGTTCATCATTGTAGGTATCCGCCCGGTCCTTTTCATAGCCAGCGTCATGTTCAATCGCTGAGATAGCGGCCATCTGGTCGTTCGAGAAATCCTTGGATATTTTTCCGGACAACAGGTATCGAAGTTCGCAAATCTTGGCGGCAAGTTGGTCATCGTAGGTGCCGACAAAATTAGACTGCCTCTTTCTTCTTGTAAAGGTCTGGAGAACAGAATCCAAATGTCTGAGCTCTTCGTTCAGTGTTCCAGCGTCAGGTGGATCTTTGGGCAGGTCTATGTCTGGATTTTTCGTAACAACATGAGACAGATCTTCACGCCGACTCAGATAGGAGATGTGGGACTTTAGTCTTTCCATGCTGTACTCAGCATCATCGTTATCCTTTTTGTCTGAAATCAAATCATCATCCATCATCAAGTCGTCATCGTCATCGAAGTCATCAACTTCCTTACCCCAATCGTCATCCAATTTATCATTCAAAAAATCATCGGGACCTGAGTCGTCTTCAGACAACTCGTCAGAAGCCGGCGGTGACGCATGCTTGCCGGATCCGAACACACTGGATAGACGGTCAATAAAATTGTCTTTGGGCACAAGAATTCTCCTGTTCATGAGTAATATTCTATTTTATCAATTATCTATGAGTATTGATAATGACCTGAAGATGATTTTCCTTTGACGATAAGCTCTTCTATTTGAACATGTTATTTTGAACAGATTGCAATAAAAGCTATATTTTGTTGACAATTAAATAATAACGTACAATAATATGCGTCATGATTGAAACTGGAAGCACTCATGGGAGCTAAAGTGACGTTGGATAGAGGTCTTGTGAAAAGCAACGGCGTAAAAGATGCGCTCTCCATTACTCCGGCCGAGACCAAGCGCTGGATTGCTGATGGCCGTATCCCGACTGCTCGCATGGAATCTTTTACCAAATGGGGGCAAACGCTCCATGCCAGCCTTCATGACCCCCTATTGCTTGGCGAATGGAAGAAAAAAGTCCCCAGATGGCGCAAGCAAGACGATAAGGTTAAGACAAAGAATAGAAAGGCCGCTTCTGACAAAGCGAAGGTCACCAGGGGTCATCGGCTCACCCTTGCTAAACGAGCCAAACTGGCGGACTACCCTGCTCTCTTCCCCGTGGCCAGAAAACTCAAAAGAACCTTTACCTTTTTCATGGGTCCAACGAACTCGGGGAAAACCTTCAAAGCCCTGGAAAAACTGACCGCAGCTGAGTCCGGTGTCTACGCCGCTCCGCTACGCTTGATGGCCTCTGAAAACCAAGAGAGAATTAAACTCTCGGGCACACCATGCAGCTTAATAACTGGTGAGGAGACAACCCTGGATCCTTCAGCGTCTCATGAGGCCTGTACGATTGAGATGCTGGACACACGTACTGTCAGAGACGTCATTGTCATTGATGAATGCCAGATGATCTTGGATAGAGACAGAGGGTGGGCGTGGACTCAAGCGATTGTGGGGGCTCCGTCCAAGGATGTCGTCCTGACAGGCTCTCAGGAAGCCCTGGAGGTCATTCAGGTGCTGATCCAGGAAACCGGTGACACCCTGGTTGTCCATGAGTGTGAGCGCCTTTCTGATCTGTGCTCTGATGTGAGTACCATCAAGAAGAAAACTCTATCCGCGGGTGATGCCGTTATCTGCTTCTCCCGGAAAAGGATTATGGAAGTTCGAGAAGACCTTCAATCCAGCGGATGGACGGTTGCGACTATCTATGGGAGCCTGTCACCTGAAGTGAGGCGAATGGAGTCATCCCGGTTTGAGAAAGGTGAAGCGGATATCCTGGTGGCAACGGATGCCATTGGCATGGGCCTGAACCTTCCAATCAAGCGCATTATCTTTGCCGACGCCAAGAAGTTTGATGGCGAGACCGTCAGAATACTGAAAGATTCCGAGTTTCGTCAGATTGCCGGCCGAGCTGGTCGGTACGGACTCACCGAAGTGGGGTCTGTGGGCATACTGGGAGGCATCGATTTCGCGAAGAATCACATTGAGCGCTCTATTCGAAATGCCCCAAGGGTTAAAGCTCACGGCGGTCAGTTTCTCATCATGCCTCCATTGTCAGCTTTTACGGAGGCCGGAAAGCTCTTCAAAACTGACGATCTCATAGAGATTCTGACCCATATCCAGAAAGCCTTCCCAAAAAATAATATCTGGCAGTCGGCCGTCTCTCAGGGGATGTGGGAGCAGGCGAGATTCATCGAGCAATATGGCGACCGATTCGATATTGAGACTAAGTTTCGGTACCTGATGGCGCCGGTGAAGATGAGAACCCATAAAGACACGTTCTTTTCTTTTGTCTCCAATCATACCAACGGTCGTGAGAACCATCCTCCGAAAGTTTCGAAGAATAAGTCGTTCCATGAAGGCTCACTGAAGGACCTTGAGTATCTTGTGCATTCGTTGGATCTGTACGTCTGGCTGGCCAGGCACATTCCTGAGGTGTATTCCAAAGAAACTGAGGCCAGGGACAGCAGAGCCCGGGCAGATCAGGAGATTCTTAAGCACCTGAAGGAAAAGGCGCTCAAGAAGCTTTGCGAGTCCTGTATGCGGCCTATTCCGAAGACTCTGCATCATCGGATGTGTGATGAGTGCTTTCAGGAGAGGCGGGGTTATTGGTAGATTGATTTCTCTGTAGACTGAGATTTCTTAGCCTGAGATAAAATCACAGATAACGTATTGTTAAAATAAATGGATTTGTACAAATCCTAGCTTATTATGCTGGTTATTTAAATATGCCCATAAAATTCAATGTTTAAAATTCTGCACAAAACGATTTAAATGGTGGTTCGCGTTAAAATCATTTGTATGAACTATCCTTTAGGGCGTCAAGGCTACCAAGTTCTGTAACAGATCCGTCCTTAGAATAATCGACCATATCAACCACTGTACTATTTTCGGATGATGGCAGCCTGATACCAATCTGCTTCATTTCATTCTCTAAAGAAAACATAGTTTTCTTCAACTTTTCGTGTGATGTGGATACTGAACCTTCTTGGGGATAGCACCAACCAGAAATTGCTACTATAAATCCTGAGCCCCATATAATATCTGCTAAAGGATTTTCAAATATTTTTCCCGCAAGTCCCATTATAGTAAAAAATATTCCTACCTTTACGACTACTCCAGCGTAATATAATTTTGATTCAAGATGACTCAGCTAAGATCTGGTCTTGGCCAGCAAAATTAGAGATTGCTGTATTTTATATTTTTGCTCTAATGGAATAAGCATTTTAAATTCCTTCGGTTATTTGTTGATCAGCCAAGACAAGTTAATTCAGCGAATGCTAATTAGAGTTTTCGATGCACATTTTTCACAAACCACTGAATATTTTTTACCTTCTTTTTTGATCCTAGACCCACTATCATTGCAAGCTGGGCAAGGCTGCTTCATCGACGTATTGGTCTTGCAGTTGCCGCAGGAGACGTAGTAACCAAACTTCCCGTAGGCTGGTGTCAGGCCAGTGCTTGCTGAACATTTCTTGCACGAAATGGAAACTGTCTTTTGGGCTTTTTCAGTAGGATTTGAATCTAGGGGGTTATCTTGAACCTCAATAATAGGTTTTGAATGACTAGCTTCTGATGAACCGGCACCATTTAGTGATAATAAAAATTGAGATAAACGATCAATGTCATCACTTGAAAACACCGGCCTGTTCGTAATTAACATCTTTAACCTGTTAGAATCCCCAGTAACAATATCTTTGACCTTTTGTGCAATAAACTCAGCCTTATAGACGCTTTTTGAGATGTCACTCGGCATGTTTTCTCGATCAAGCATGGCGCTACTGGACACTGCGACGTATTTATCAAACTCCATGCCACCGAAATGTTTTTGGACTCCTAGGAACTTGTCCAAAAGTTTCACCGCATTATCCTCTAAAATCTCTGCGATGGCATCACATTGTAGGTCAATTTGCTTGATTGGAGAAGGCATTCCAATCCAGTTATTATTGTAGCTTCTCTCCCACTCTCCCTGACTATTGACTCGAACCCCGCCGTAAATACTTTTGCTTTCAATAAGGATAAAGCCACGGTGGTGGAGGACTAAATGGTCGATCTGAGCGCGAATGTCACCAAGATCAATTTTGACATCATGAAAGACGTGGACGCTTTTATCCTTGCGGAATTCGCGATCCAAGAAATATTTAACGGTTTCTTCCTGGCGTTTGCCAGCGGCGTGTTTTTTGTTCATCGATTCGATTCCCTAGAAAATTTTTGCAGTTACTGATTATTAAGGTAGTTAACATTATATACTTATCTGTTTTTAATACAATTGCCTTCCTTACTTGGCCAGCACCAGTGTTTATGACATTATTTAATAACATGGTTTACCGCTGCCCTCCAGCGTAGACACAACCGCATACATTGGAATCACTTATGGGCCTTTTCTTTACCCAACACAAAACCCGTATGGACCTTGGCCACGCGGAGCTCAAAAACACCCTGATACGCCGAACCTTTTGGCTTCTGGGCGTTGCCTCACTTCACGTCTGTCTCTTTTACTACTTTGAAGACGTCGCTTTTCTCGATGCGATTTGGGTGACCATGGTCACCATCAGCACCGTGGGTTATGGCGATGTCTCGGCCGAAACAATCGGGGGTAAGATAAGCACCGTCGTCCTGTGTGTGCTCACAGGAATTGCGATGCTGGCCTCTGTATTCGATGCGTATTCCAGCTGGCGAGAGGAAAGCCGGGGCCTCAAGCGATCGGGTCTATACCAATGGAACCTAAAGGGCCACATCCTGATCGCAAACTTCCCCTCCTCCTATTCCATCGCTCAAATGGTACGCCTGATCCAAGCCATCCGGGCAAACGCAGAGCTCACCGGTAAGCCTATTCAAATCCTGACCAGGCGCTTCGCCGGCAAGTCACTTCCACAAGATCTCGTCAGCCTTGGAGGTGTAAGCCACGTGCACGGCACGCCCTCCCAGAAGAAAACCCTGGAGTCTGCAAGCGTTTCGCTTGCCTCTCATCTGGTCATTCTTAGAAAACCTGAGCAGAACGATCCGGAAGGCCACAGTTTCAATATCTGCGCCAGGGCCGCAGAGATGAATCCCAACCTCATCATTACTGTCCAGGTGGATGAACCAACGTCCCGGGCCTCTCAGAGAATTCACAGAGCCGGCGCCACAAACATATTGCGCCAAGCGAGGGCCTACCCAGAGATCCTCTCGATGGCCATGACGACCAAGGGTATTAATGACCTCTTTGAGGACTTGCTTTCCATAGACGGTAACGAGTTGAGACTCATCAGCTACTTCGGAAACCTATCCTGGACCCACATATCAGAGAGGGTCCAAGAGTCGGGAATGGGTATCGCTCTCGGGATCGCCAGAAGCTCGTTAGCTCCCAATGGCCAGTATGTGAGCAAGCCCCTTCTTGCCCCGGGAAAAGACTTCTCAGGGTCGGTAACGGGCGTCTACGTGCTGTCGCGTAAAAGAAGCGGACGGTCTCCAAGCGAAACCGAATGGCTCGAAGTTACCTCCGGCTTGAAAGAAACTCAGACCCAAGAGACGAAAACCTCGCGCATCACCCTCTTCAATTTGCCGGTCCGGCATACGGATCCCCTAATCTACCTGGAGGGGTTGATCTATCAGCTGCGAAAAACCGCAAGCTTTGCGAGCGCTGATATCGTCGTGGTCTCCAATAAAATACCGGAGAAAGTTAAAACTTGGGCCCAAACAAAAGTCGACGATGCGGAGCCTGGATGGGATCGGATTAAGCTGATCGACACATCCCCGTCTGATTACATACTCGGTGAGTTTCTTGGAACCATGGAGGAAAGGAACCTGGGGGCTCATGAGGTCGCCGCGGTACTGAGCCATGATGTTGACGAGGATCCTGACGGCTATGCCTTTGAACTAACCGACCTGCTTCGCCATGAGTGCGGATTTAAAGGCCTGATCGTGGCAGAGTGTTACAACGATGACGAGCGGCTTCGTCTGTACCAGGCCGGCGCCAATAACTGTCTTCGCCCAGTAAAAGCGTATCCAGGGATGGTCGCCAGGACACTGGCCAACCCCGGGGCAGAAAAAGCCATTGAAGCGCTTTTCCGGTACCAGGAAATACAAGTTTCACGCATCGAAGTGGCAGATATCAACCGGACCAGCAGGTCTTTTATAGGTAATGGCCGGGTGTCCTACCAACAGTTCATCAATCTGTGCCTGGGAAGAGATTCTCAATCCATCGCCCTATCTGTCCGGCAGAATGGCGAGCACTCTGAGCGCATCTGCCCTAGCCTTTACGCCCAGGTTGAAGTGGGAAAATGCTCGGCGATGGTGCTTACCAGGAAGGCTTAGGACGAACCCTCGTCCCTCTCGCAAAAGTGGGCTCAAATTAAATCACTTTATGGCAAAATAAGAAAAACAATGGAGATATTTTATTTTTAGTAAAGTTTCCGGTCATTCGATGGTCATTAAGCCTAGAGCATAAGTTGCTGACCATCCCGCAAGGAGGACAATAAGGTCAAGAAAAGTATAAGAAGGCCGCTTCTCGCAAAGCGAAGATCGCCAGGGACGGCCGCCACCCCAGATGGCCAGATATCTAATCGCTGCGGTGATTGCCACATCTCTTGCCGTCGGAGGCCTGTTTTCCCTGGGCACACTCAAGTACCTGGATCGAGCCTTCAAAAATGACAAGAGCCTGAGAAAATCAACGCTGCACTATTCCTGGATTGGATCAACACTGGCGCCGCCAGTTATCATGGCGCTCTATCTTTTGCTTGGATTTGTCTGCGAGCCGATGACCGCGGCAATCACCATTTTGACGTTTATTTTTGTGGTTGAAATTGCGGTGACGGTTTTTGCGATCAAGGTATCGAGAAAGTTCTTATAGTATGAAAGGGATGCCATCCTTGGCATTCACAGAATAGGATCATTCAATTTACTTTAAGTGATCCACCTATAATTTCCGTATTATTGAATTTTGTTATTGTTGTAATAATTTTTACTCTCCAGCTCAAGGAATTTTATTATATACCCATCAATACTGTCGACTTTCAGAAAGCCGACATCACGCAAGAACTTGAATTCATCAATCGTAATGCCTGTTGTCTTTCTGAAAAGATCTTTTTTGGGCTCAATTAAAACCTGCTCCAGGTTTTCTTCCGTAGCGTCGGTTAAGTACATGAAAATAGGCATTCTTGACAGCAAGGTTTTCAAAAGTTCACGCATTTTCTCACGCTCGCTGATTATTTCTTTTTCAGCTTTATCTTCTTCCTTATCTTTAGCTTTCTTCTCATGCTCGTTCTTTGCTTCTTTGGTCTTTAGATCTTTAATCCTCTTATTGTTGACATCTAGATTTCCAATATCAACGTCAGATTTTTTCATGTCTCCATCACTTGCGCCTGTAAACTTTTTAAATTTCTTGATTTTGTCAAAAATTTTTGAACATTTCTCTTTTATGTCAATATTTGATGTAATTCCATCAATTACTGAAGCTGTAACGACGATGTTTTTTCGACTAATAAATCGTTCACCCAGGCCTTTTGCATCAACACCACTAAGATCAAAGGTAAGCACCTCATGAGCATCCATTTCCTTCATAGAATTCCCTTCGATCTTGAGAACCGGAAGGTATTTGATAAATTCAGCAATGCGATCCTGAGATGTCGTTAAGTGACTGTCTTCCGTGAGCTTTTCACTATAGGACGTCAGAAGCCTTAAAGACCTATTTGGAGAAAAGTCAACAATGTAGCACGTTTCCTTAGGCTCTTTTGTTTTCGGATCTGTATAAGGTGTTTGAGCGCGGAAAGCTGTCTGGAAGTAGTTTTCAGGTGAGTCAGTATCTCTTAAGAATAGAACACCTTTCCATTCAGGGATGGAGACACCTGTTGTTAATTTTCCAACAGAAATGGTGATGGATTTTTTAGCAGATTTTATTTGCTCTCTTACATCTCCCACTGCTTCATATCCTGACTTAATACCTTTACCAGCGGCCATTATGATTTTGTATTGACCGAAAACAGTATGGCTTTCGAGAAGCTCTTTCAAAGCATAGGCACTATCTACGCGATTCAGATACCACAGTGTATGGTCGAGGTCTTTAACCAGTGGTCCTTCCGAATCAAACGGAAATGGGCTGATTTTATACTCATCATCTTCTATTTGATCAAAGATATCACCTTCAGATTTTTCAGGCATACCACTAATAATTCTAAGCCATTTCTTCACAGCATCTTCATTGATAAACTTTTTCCCCTTCGTCTTGAAGAAATAGTTCAGACTGAACTCATCCTTACCTTCCTGTAGCCCTGCACTAATCAATTCATCAGAAACCTTATAAACATAGAGCTTGATTTTAGGAAGAGACTTGTAAGGATTGCTTTCTGGATCATTCGGATGATCGACAGACCACTGCTCTTTTGCCTTTTGCTCATCTGTATAGGTCCAGTTGAAGATCGCATCAGTATCGAACCGGGAGTCAGCGAGGGCCTTGAAGGGTGTTCCAGACAAGAAAAGTCTGTAATCAGAACTAATATCCTTGCTGATTACACTATCGGCTTGTTGATCAATCTCTACTTCGCCAACTTCCTCATCTTCATCAGCAATAGATTCCTTAACTGCTTCCTTGTACTCTTTTTTTGTTTCAGCTTTTTCAGCAATTAATTCTTTGGCTCTTTCTGTTCCACTTCCATAATGGAATTCGTCAATAACAACCATATCCCAGTGTGTATCGAAAAGTTCATTATGCTTGTCTTTAATCGATTCTCCCTCACCTTTTTCTCCCAAAATATCCTGGTAAGAAGCAAACGCAACAACCTTATTACCTTTATTAATATGATAATTTATATGTGAAAGTGAATCCCTGCAAAGGAAAACATAGTCTTTGAAGTCAACATGGTGCTCAAGGTCGCTCTGCCAGGCGTCCTGAACAGCAGGTTTATAGGTCAGAATGAGAACCTTAGAATGACCCATCTTCTTGGCAAGCTGATAGGCCGTGAAGGTCTTACCAAATCGCATTTTAGCGTTCCAGAGCATTTCTACAGTGGATGCTGAAACGCCATTTTTTGTAAAATGTTTGATGGTTCTCTCAACTGCTGTTTTCTGCTCTGGACGCATAGGGAAGCTTTGGTATCGATTGATATCAATTTCTTCGGGATTCTTTCCCTTTTTGTATTCATTGATCAGATGCTTAACACTCTCAATATCAATCTTATGATATTCCGTAGGCTTAGAAAAAGCGTCACTTTCTATCCTGTGTTTTGGATGACCTTTTTCTGCTAAAATCCTGTGAATATCGTGATCGCGGAATTCTGTGCCGTCGTCTTTAATGGCTTCAGTGATAAAAAGAATTTGGTATTCACCATCTGAAGAGTCAAATGCAGAGGCTGTATTAAATTGATCTTTGATTCTTTTTTCAGGGTCAAAAGCATCACCAATTTTGACTGAGCCTTCTTTTTTTGATTTTGGTGTTTCGTAAATGTATATGTATTTCATTATAATTACTCTAATTGCGAAATTAAGGTTTCAATATGCTCAATTTCTGAAGCGCTTAATCCATATTTTTTATATAAGCTTAAATCATCCCATTGGTAATTAAAATCTTGAATTGGGACGAATTGATAGACGCCCCTCGGACCATTTTGAGTTTTCTTCTTAACACTTACTAAATATCTTAAAAATTTAGACCTAATATATACCTCAATATTTTCACATTGTTTTTTAGAAAATTTATGTTTTACAGGGTCATGCCCTATTACAAGATATGTTTGAGAACAAACACTTCCTGGCTCTCCGTAAAAAGGATTGCCAAGAATTCTTGTATCATTTCCTGTTCCTGCGGCGGCAGGAATATAAACTTTATGAAGATCTATAGATTTAGAATTTTTAGGAATATCATCTGGTCCAATCCATCCAAATGACCTTTTATGAATAGATTTATTTAAGTAAAGCTTAATGCTTTTATCCTCTTCTTTACTTCCTGAGAATCCATCCCAACTCGAAGTTAAATTTGTTTTGTTAGTAAAAAAGTCTTTCGGGCTCACTATCCCAGAAAAAGTCTTGTCGGAATTATTGTAATAAGCTCCCTCAGTATCAATAATTTTTTCTAGTATAGATCTTGATTTTGTATTTCTTATGAGAACCCCTGAATCTATAGAATCTAAGTAATCAATAAAAGGAATTAATACCTCAGATTTATTATCACTATGTGAATAGTATTTGCACTTCCCGTTAAAACCACTTTCCCATAAAAAATAATTAACCCCGCCTTTGATTTCTACATGTGGGAAGCAACTTTGAGCATCAACAAAATCGTGTATTTCACTGAACTTATTACTTTTTAGCATTTTAGACGTCCATTGTTCAGAAATACCCTCACCACTGCCAGTCATCCATCTACTTGGTGTAATCATAGAAAAATATTTCGGGTTTAGTTTTATGGCATTATCAATAAACAAGTGATATATAGCTCTTGCTTTAGATTTGTTTCCTGTTGTATTGCCTATATTTAATTGATAAGGTGGATTACCAATGATTACATCAAACTTCATCTTGCCTTCCTTTATTTCGCATATTTTTTTATGTTTAGTTTCATCTTTAATGAATGGGAAATACGTATCCTCAAATTCATAATCACCAGTCTCATCAACTTTTTTCGAAACTTCGTCTGCCGGATAAAAAATATTACCCTCACCTTCAAAACATTCATACTCTTTAGTGTTAAAAAGTTTGTGGTCATAGTATTCGTTATAGGTATTTCTCAAAATAGCGTCGGCTTTTTTGTCTTCAGAAAGGTTTTTAAATTTATCTAACTTCTCATAGCCATCAATTGCTGCAATTTGTTTATCTGAGTTAGCCTCCATTACTCCATAAAGAGTTCGTCTGGACACATAACCGGTCAGTTCACTTGTTGCTATTCCAAACAACATATTTTTCAGTATGTGATTGGTTCTTTGCTGAAAATCATTAAGATCATACGTAGTGCCGTCATGCCCTACATGAGTGCCTTTATCTTTAAGACCCTCATGCAGCTTGTAGAATATTTCGCGAAGGAATACACCAGACTTTACACACGGGTCAAGGACCCTGGTCCCGGGGTCAGACCAGAGCTCTTCAGGGAGCATGCTGATCATGTCCCTGGCAATTTTCGGCGGTGTAAAAACCTCGTGGTTATTTAGAGCCTTAAAAAGCTCTAAAATGTCAGTTGTTTCCTTCATACTCTAGTCCTATTTTCAAAAAATAATTTAACGGTATTGTCCTGACCGGCTTTGGATTTTCCTTCGAGAGATCGGAAAAATTATAAAATCTCTGCTCAAACCGCCTTGATTGAACTTTGAAGTCAACGAATTCGATCTGGTCCGTCTTATTGATCGTGTCACCGACAACAATGTTTTTTTCAAGGATGTAATGGATCAGGGGTAAATAGCCGTCCGAATAGATAAAGCTTCCCCAGTGGAGGTCAAAATTCGATTTGATTTCCGTGAATAGCCTGGCACGAGCTTCTTCGACATTTTCTGGGCAAATATCAACCCCATAAATGGTTGAGAGGGCCCTAGTAACGTAAAACTCATAGGTTTTAAGAGAGCCCTTAGAGTATTTTTTATTGACGGCGTTTAATTTTCGTTGTAGTATAGCGACAAGAAAATTGCCATTGCCGCACGCTGGCTCCAAATACTTGTAGGGGATAATATCTTCAGGACGTTTGAGAGGGATAAGGTCAAGCATCGCATTGACCTCACGCTCGTTGGTGTAAACTTCCGCTAGATCCCTGACCCTATCCCTCGATTTTATCTGAGACATTGGCTACTGGTTCCGAATTTATTTAATGTTTTTTATGCACTTAGATTAGTTTATTCTCCGACATTACATAATGCAAAATAACTTGATTAAGGAATCTAGATTTTGAAAATTTTGCTCGGCTAAAGGACAACGCTATTGGCATCGAGATTGGAATTTTAATTTTTAGATATGAGGTAAGGATAGGAAGGTGGGTCATTGGATGGTGAGATTGTTATCTAGCAAGAGCTTCGTTTATTGCCCTCAGGAAATCCTGAAAAGACGGATTTCTCCTAAGTAAGTTTATCTGACGCCCATTGTATATTTTTTATTGCATACAATGTAATTACATTGTATAGTATAAAAAATCAAAGCTAATTAAGAGATAGATTCATGAGCACAGAACATAATTTAGCTGTCCAGAATATCGGCGAATTACAAAACAGGAATGGCATATTTTTTATAGCTGTTGCAGTTTTATCAGTAGGTTACGCATTAACACAAACAAAAGTGGCAGGGTTTTCGTTTAGCCAAATACCTCTTTTGATTGCACTTTACTGTTGGTCTTCAAGCTTCTACCAAGGCTGTTGCTTGATACAATCAAATCAATCTGTACTGATGTTTAATGCGGATCTTGTAATTATCAGATCAGAACATGAGCATCCATATTATCGATATCCAGAAAAGTTTAAAAACGAAGAAGAAATCACTGATGAAATGTATAGGCTTCGTAAGGAAGTATCTGAAGTAAGCGATGCCCAATTCAAGCACGTACTGGCGGGTATTGTATTTTATATTATCTGGCATCTTTTGGAAATTCTGTACATCATTCGGATCTAGATTCAAGGGAATGCCATCCTTGGCATAGGGGGTCAGTCTTCTGACTCTTCGGGAACAACCTCCTCCAAAATCAACTCAACCCGACGATTCGTCGCACGCCCTCTAAGGTTACTGTTTGTTCCAAGCGGCACGGTGTCAGCATAGCCGGTAGCAACCAGCCTGGTCGGGACAATGCCCTGGGACTGGAAGTATCGGACAACGCTTCCGGCCCGTGCCGAGGAAAGCTCCCAGTTTGATGGGAACATCTCGGTTGCGATCGGGATGTTGTCGGTATGGCCGGCGACCGTGATCTTGTAATCTGTTCGCGACAGAAATGGAACCAGCTTTGACAATGCATCAAAACCCCGATTGGAAAGCTGGCTTTTTCCTGATGGGAAGAGCACGTCGTTACTAATTCTAAAGCTTACGCCGTTCTTTTTTTGGATGACGTCAATAGAGCCACCAAGGTCACCTATCCCATCGCTGAGATCCTTAGGGAAATTGTCGGCGACCTTTGCGTTTTCATTGGCCTCAATGGACTGGTCAGAAAGACCCCCGTTGGTATCCAACGGGCCGGGATTGTCTGAGGGCCCTCCTGCTAGAGCTAACATAACCACAAACATCACAAGAAGAAGCGTAATGACATCTAGATAGACCATTTGCCAGCTGTCTTCGTCCTCATTAGAGGCACTTGGAACAAGCCATGACAGAGCCTTTCTCGGCTTATCTGAAGAGGATCTCACAGCTACTAACTCCTTACCTTATTGCCGTCATTGCGACTAATAACAGGCTTGTTTTTCCCGTCCCATATTTCATCGCTATAAGAAGCAACAAAGGAATTCAGGGTCTCTCTCATCATGATTGGACTCTTCTTGCGGGACATCAGAGAGATCCCCTGCATGATCATGTTCATCAGCATGACCCTTTCTTCGGTCCTCCGCTCCAACTTCACAGCAACGGGTTTGAAGATAAGATTGGCCAAAAGAACGCCGTAAAAGGTCGTCATCAATGCCACGGCAAGCTGGTGGCCGATAGCGACCATGTCGCCACTGCCAAGGATGAACATCATATTAATAAGGCCTACGAGTGTACCGATCATACCGAACGCCGGCGCGAAGGCTGACATAACACGGAACAACTGGGCTTCAGCCTGCTCTTTGGCTTGCAATCGAGTAATGCGCCAGCTCATAAACTCCATAATGTCGTCATGAGGAGTCATTTCGATGACCATCTGGAGACCACTTTTCAAGAAAGGGTTACCGATTATTTCGAGATGAGCCTCCGCTTTACGGAGATCACCAGACATCCATGTTTTTGAGACGCTTACCAGCTCTTCGATATCATTTTGAACATACATTTTTTCATTTTTGAGAACGGTCCAGAAAAGACCGAAAACTCGGGTAACTTCATTCAAAGGGAAAGCAATAAAGGTAGCCGCGAGGGTTCCTCCCATAACAATGCCAAAGCCAGGAAGGTTGAGGAACATAGCGGGGTCATCTGCGGACCAGTAAAAGACGCTGCCTAAAATTGAAAGCCCGGTGAACAGGCCTATGAGGGTCGATGGGTTCATCAGAGCTCCGGAAACTTTTTATGGAATAAACTATGTCAAGTAAGTATATGAGTTATTGCCCGGCCAATAAAGGGAATTGCCAATTTAATAAAGGACCATTCCTAAAAAATAGAAGATAATCGACTATTCTTTATGGTTATAGTTATTTTAAAGTGTGGTATTGTAATACGATCAAAATCAGACAAAAAGTCCCAAAAAGGTCCAGATCCGTGAATATTAAAAACAGAATCACGATTGCAACGCTCACCCTGTCATTGTTTGTCGGCAACACTGCCAGCGCCGCCAAAGTCATGATGCCATCACCTCCCCAGGTATCAGCGTCTTCCTATATATTGATGGAGGTTAACACCGGACGAGTGATTGCTGAGGGTAACGCTGATGACAAACTACCTCCAGCTAGCCTGACGAAAATGATGACCGCCTACATGGTGGATAGTGAGCTCGGTAGCGGCAGAATGGAGATGGATGAATTGGTGCCAATAAGTGTTAAGGCATGGAAAACAGGGGGCTCTCGGATGTTCATAAAAGAGGGCACCCATGTTTCGGTCTCGGACCTGCTAAAAGGTATCGTTATCCAGTCCGGTAACGACGCCAGCGTTGCCATCGCCGAGCATATTGCAGGCAGCGAGGACGCATTCGTTGATGTAATGAATCAGAAGGCGGTCATGCTGGGGATGAAAAATACCCAGTTTCAGACGTCAACCGGACTTCCTCATTCTGACCAATACTCGTCCGCACGTGACATGGCCATTCTCGGCAGCGCCATTATCAACGACTACCCTGAAAACTATCACCTGCATTCCCAGAAGTATTTCACCTATAACAACATCCAGCAGTATAACCGGAACAGACTTCTGTGGTCAGACAGCACCGTTGACGGCCTTAAAACCGGCTATACGGCGGAGGCAGGATACTGTCTGGTGGCCTCGTCCAAGAGAGGTGAAACCCGAATGATCGCAGTGGTCTTCGGTGCCAGAAGTCCCGCAGCAAGAGCCAAGGAAGTACAGAAACTTTTGAGCTATGGGTTCCGGTACTACGAGACCACCAAAGTCGCTGAAGGATCAACGGGGCTTGTCAAAAAGAAGGTGTGGGCAGGAAAATCCGAAGAGGTCACTCTCGGCATTGATAAAGACATCATGCTGACGCTGGCTCGCGGTGAAAAAGAAGAACTCACGACGGAAATTGATCTTCCGGATGCCATCAAGGCACCCGTCGCAATCGGTGAGGCCCTGGGAAACTTTCGGGTAATTTTGGATGGAAAAGTGATTGAGGAACGCCCAATTGTTGCGCTCAATAGCGTCGAGAAAGCCGGATTATTTAAAAGCCTTTGGGATTCCCTCCGCCTCTTCATTATCAGTCTATTTGGTTAACTGGAACTTCCCGGCCGTCAATGACGGCCGGGACTAAAAACAAAACATTGCCCGGAGTAACTCATTAGGATCATCAATCGCCTGCTCAATATCAATCTCCAGGAACTGCCCGTGCCGGGCAAAGTAAAATCCAATACGATCGACGTCGTAAAACGCATGCCCTTTGAGTCGCTCAACTCGGTTAAGCAGGTAATAGCCCACGACCTGGCACCACATGCTCAGCGGTATGGCCAGTTTCATAGAAGTTTTGGTATCAATTAAAGCACCATCAATAATGAAGTCCGCATCTGCCCCACCGATCAGCCTGGATGAGTGACCAAAGTCCGGCCCCGTGAAGGCTTCTTTATTAGCGGTAAAACGATCCAGTGGAATCGCCTGAACCATACGATGGATATCGTTGATGTCCTCGATGTAGGTTTTCTTAATAAGCTGCCTCGGCATAATTCCGGCGCGATAGATCTGATCAAGGTTAGCTACTTGAAGGGTGCTCGCTATAAGTTCCCGGGTCAGATTCCCTTTTTCGATAAAGGCGTCCGCTTGTGCCATGTGCCTAAGGATCATGGCCTCGACGTTATTTACCTGATTGATTTCTGCGGCAGTGTTGGCCGTATCCCTGAGAATAAAGAGTGCACGCAGGGCGATCGGCGTTCCGGACCTCGTGACCTTGCCTTTGTTTCGGTGTTCCAGGATATACCCAATCAGGTAATCGAAGGCGGTACCTACAAGGCCATGACGCTTGGAGCCGGGCTCACTGTAGTTGGGCCCGGGCTTGGGAACCTTGGGCCGCCTGGTGCCGGATTTTACCGCGGCGCGGAATTCGTGGTTCTCTGCAATTATGGAAGTCATGCTCATCGGTTCACCAGTATCTAGGACGCCAAGAGCATACTATCTCACAAATTATTATGGTTATCACATTGACCTTTCGGTTTTAACGTAAAGCTGGATTTCTAATTATTTCAGAGTACTTTTAATTAAGTACAGGGATGAATTTAGTGCTTTTCTAAAAGCTGTTTACGAATCAATATAAGAGCACCATAATGACGCCATCAACGACACTCATGATGGACCAAAGATGAAAACAAAAGCTCTTATACTGGCAGTGGTGACGGTGCTGATAGCAAGTTGCTCGGCGGATTTTGACGAATCGAACGTAATGTCCGATTACGACTCGATGAAGTGCCTGTCAGGCTCAGATGTTGTAGATTACGAAGAAACCTGCCTGGACAAGTCAGGCGTCGTCACCGGTTTTGTTTCAGAAGCAGGAAGTCTTTCCAGAGAACTAGAAATTGTTGAGTTCGATCCTGAAGGTTATGATTTTGAATTTAAGCAGCCTAGATTTTTTTTTGCTGAGGGCCGATTCACCGAGCATCTTTATCAAGGCAACAAAATTAGGCTATCTGGTGTTTTTGAGGACACAACGTTTACCGGTAAGGCCAGCATTTCCGTTGCCAAGTTTGAAAAGATGGATCTGACCGATACTGAATCCAATAACAGAAGAGTGAAAATAAGAAATCGCGAACTGGATCGTGAAGATGGCTACGTTCTGATGACCCATCTCAGGTGCGCCGATCAAGCGATGGCGACCTACACTGGAAGCAAATGTCCAAAGTCAAAGAACGGTGCCGAACTTGGTTTAATGCGTGAGAACGGGGTGATCACGACCACAGGAATCTGCTTTTTTGCCGGCAGGACGGTGATTCTTGAATGTGAATCGTCGAACAAAGGTTCCACCGTAAGTATCACAAATTTTGAGGTGAAATAGCTGAATTAAGGCTCTTTCTTGTCCGATTATGCTGTAAAAAACCGGCTAAAACTTTCCGCCATCTGATATTTGCACTATGTTAGCAGCAGAACTTAAAAGGAGAGCAAGAAGGGATGAAACATTTGTGGAATTGCTTAGTCGAAATACTGAATCCACCGATAGGATTTAGTGCCAGGAGACCATCGATTGAGCCTACAAGCCACTTGAGCTCGACAGCATCTAAACGATTGGTTCGAGTCACCGATCCGGGAACCCAAAAGCAGAAAAAACTTCTACCGGTTATTGACCTAGAAGACTACAAGGACGCAATCACTCAGCTCGAACACCACCTCGAAAAATTCCCAATTGCCCTTCACACAGAAAACTCAGTCGAATCGACACTTTTTATGGAGAGCGAAGAGGCCAGACAAGTTTTTCATTTGTTCTCAAAACTAAACTCCGTAGTTTCAACCGATGATGCAATGGACGAAGAAACAAGGAAAGAAAAACACACACCCAGGCAAAACCTAAAGTACCAAGTCGCTCGTCACATACGGACGCAGGTCTGGTCCAGCGGCATCTTAATGCGGCATGTGAGGGAGAATAGCCATTTTTTTCTTCCGGACAGAAGAACTCTGGAACTTCCGTCTGTAGAAAAAGCCATGGAGATATCAGCAGCTGTCATTGAAGACATGACGCTTGATATCGACAGCACTGTGTTAAACCGGGAAGACTATAGGGACATAGGACTTGATCCGGAGGGCGAGGTCAAACTCCTACTAAGGGCCATTTATCTGATATGGGTTGAGTCGTTCACCCAAGTGGTCGGTCAAGTCATAAAAAATAGTGACGACTGGAAGCGGAACCATCGTGAGCAAGGGATAAAAGCCCTCATTCAAATTGAAGGTCTAGTAAGAGTGCGAAAAAATACGATCAACCAGGAGCTTGATCGTTTTTCTCTCCGTCAAACAATAAGCATCAGTAAGGAGTGGGAGCAGCATGCTATCGGATTGATCGAGAAAAGACTTAGACTGTACCCAGTCGGAATACAGGGTTAACCGTCCTGATTCGAAGAATAAGGACCTCGCTCAGCGCAGGCACCTCAGTCATTAAGGCCGTTAGTCGTAGAAGTTTTACAAGCAATTGCTTCAGTAGCTCTAGCTGTTATTTGAACAGTTTTGGTTCAGCGAAAGAAATCCGGAGCATAAAATAAATTCTTCCTAAGCATAATAAGCTTGACATTATTTTAAATCATGGTATAGTAAAATTATTTACTAAGCGAGAATAAATTATGAAATATTTCATCCATTGCATGACGAATTTTGTGAACTTCAACGATCGACTGGGACGGAGAGGTTTTGCCATTTTCTATTTAATAAACTTCCTTATTTCTCTTGGCCTGGCCTTTTTGGAGATTTTCGGGAAAGTTGGATTCCCCATATCTTCAATCTATGCATTGATAACATTGATCCCTGTAATCTCGGCGTTCGTCAGGCGCCTTCATGACGTCGATAAAAGTGGATGGTGGATTTTCGTTAGCTTCGTCCCAATCGTCGGCATAATCTTCATGATATGGGTATCGTTAGCCAAAGGAGCGCCAGAACAAAACCGATTTGGCCAAACCCTGGTTATTTGAGACTGGGCTGGAGAAGTCAGTGAAAGACTTTTCCAGCCTGTAAAGATTTCAGGGCGCTTGACTTGAACTCTCGTCGATAAAGAACGTAAACAACGAGCGTTGCAGAAACGATCAGCATGGCCGGATGTACCAGCCAGGCAATAACTGCCAGCCAATTAGTGCACAAGGTTGGAATCTCAATACTAGCGAGGCGATTAATGGGATTTTAGACGCTAGTGGGCCAGGTCAACTACCCCTAAGCTAAAGAATTAGGGGCTTGTAAGGTGACTTACGAGATAGGTCTTCGGACTGAATAGGTGATTAGACTAAGTGCTTCGAGCACTGCGTTGTTTACGTTATGACACCAGCGAATGCCTCCCAAGTTTGCTGCTCTGTCGCTTAGCATTAAAAGAGTTCAACGACTCGGTGTGTTAAGTGGAAAAAGCGTTTACAACATTGTCGATGGGAATCAATCGGTTTGTGTGTTCCGAGATAGTTTATCTTTAACTACCACAAAAACACTCACTATTTAAGCAACGATTCATCCACTGAGCTAAAGACTCACTGGTTTTCTCGCCAAATGTTTATAAATCTCTTGAAAAGTTCCATTCCTCGAAGGGTCCGGGCCTATCCTAAGTCAGTCCAGGGCCCATTAAGGCCAGGCCTTGAATGGCTTTTTTTCTAAAGGTCAGATTGAGAACAAAAATTTATCATTAAGAAAGCCAACGGTCTTAATCGCCAAGCCGTTTACCTTAAATAGGGTTTAGATTGAAGGTATTTAGATGAATTTGTCAAATAAAATGAGAAATAAAAGGATTAGGTTTTAATGCTTAAGGTAATTGATACTTGGATAGAGTCTAAAGTCGGTGGGCCGTGGCTTTTTGTTTGTCTTACGGCGATTGCAAGTACGCCAGTGGGGTTGGCTTGGCTCATCGAAAGTGAAGTATTTCAGCTATCGATGTTCTACCTAACTTGCGTCATGCTGATTCTAACGTACGTGGTGATTGTTCGAGCGGCAGTCATATCTTCCCGCCAGGGTAAGTCATTAATATAATACACAGCGTGAAATCTTAATGAGTTTCCAGCCTCTCTGGCAAAATATCGAACCCACAAAAAGAAGCGCTATACTGCCTGAAACCCACAGGTATAGCGCTTCTTTCGGTATCGTCACCCAAGCCAGCACCACTTAAGGTAAACGGCTTGCTTAATCGCTGGCTTTTTTTCTAGACCTGACATAGCTTCTGATTCAGTTGATTGATGTCCCGTGGCTTCGTAAGGCTATCCCTCCAAGACATGCCGCAGCCTCCGAGAAAACGTCAAAGAAAATATTGGTACCATGAACTTGCGTTACGCGATGAACACTGTCAACGATCAGCTCTTTGGTTGCCCTACTCAACCTCGCGGTTCAATCGCTGTAACACTGACGCCGGATGCTCTCGCGTAGTATATTAGCAGATACAGGTATCCAGCATGTACGTAGTCACAGATTAGAACTGATTTAATCACTCTCGACCACGGGACGCTCATTAAGGAACTCGGCGTCGGCCTTTGGGGGATCGGCAAAAGAAGCCCAAGATGCCCTGACAGGGCGAAGAGTGATTACGTCCCCGTCTCGCGAAATTTCAAGCTCGCCAACGCCGGTATAGGCCATGTCAGCAGGTAATCGCACGGCCTGATTTCTGCCGTTTTTGAAAATAGAAACAGTCCGCATCTTTTTGTATCCAGTATGTGGATAACAGAGAAAATATATAACTTAGGCGAAAGCTTAGGCAAGGCATATGCCATTCAATAATTAGGGCGTATTCCCACTGTACCAAAGAACGGTGAGTAATCTGCGCCGCGGAGAGCATTTTCAGCTTCAATAAGATCAGTCCAACGATGTTTATCAATAAACGCTAGGTCGCGATTAGATGGCTGTGGCTCCAAATCCCACTCACCATTATGGCTTAAACAATTGCCAAGCATTCGAATCGCAAAGGTCGGAGAATCTTCAATTCGTGATGTGCGCTCGATCCGTGCGCCGGTTCTGGGCTCAACCCACTGCGTCGCGACAAGTGCATTTCCTGCCTTAATTGAATTGGTCATAAAATTGATTTCCAATAGCGTTATTGTTGGTCCCCTTCAACCTTCGCATCGTTTACCAACTTAATTATCAGGTTGATAGCGGCATTCGCGTTGCCCGGCATTTTGCAGGTCTCCTGGCGCTTAATTTCGTTCGCCACTTTAGAAACCTTCAGCATGTCGTCGTCGCTGGCCAGCGACTGGACCAACTCCACAAGGGAGTTAGCAGTTGACTCCCCAAATGCCAGGCCGGAGTAGCGATATCCACCTTTGGCTTCAACTGACCGGATGATTTCAATAACCTTTTGTTTGGCGATAAAAAATGGTGCTTGAGTGGGTTTTGCTTTAGTTTTCACGATGTCCATATAAATAATCCCGGTTTCCTATGTTGTGTTAGTGCGCCGCAATGCACTCACCAGCATTGCTATCTCAGACTCTGAATTTCGCGGTTGAATCCAATCCTGGTTTTGGCCGTGGCCCCAGGAGTTGCCTACAGGACCGGAAACACGGCTAACTTTACGTGCTTCTGCATAGAGCAGTCCCCATCCGTTAGGCAGATCATCTACGGTGATAATCCCAGGGGGGCATAAATAAAACCGATAGGTGCCAACACCCCGCCCAGGATCCTTTTTGAAATGCTTTCGCTGGTCAGCCTTAAAGTCACTACGAGATGTTTTGCATTCAACAAGTATTGAGTAGTCGGATCGCCATCCAATAGCATCCGGACATTCGCCTGAACGAGTAAAAGCCCTGAGTTCGGTTAAAACAGTGCTGCACCCACAACTTCCCTTGAGCCACCGAGCTGCTCGTTGAACTAACTGGTCATGGAGCGATAGTCCACGTTCTGGCTTACGAGCCGGCTGCGTGGTACCTATTTCTGGTTTTATTTTCACTACCGCCATTTCGTCCGGCTTCCTATATTTATGACTGGGGCATGGTCATGTGGATACGACTGGATTCGCCGTTCGTTTACTTCGGTCTGATGTCGTTTTGTTACCGCGGTATCGCGGGGCAGTCGGGTCTCGATAGTGATCGGATGACGGATGTATTCCATGGCGTTTATTATAGTCCGCCAGCCTGTAGCGTCAAGGAGTTACGCCCCTTTTTGCGTCTTTTTCCGGTTCTGATGACTACGCCGGCCGTACAGTCGGGCGGAAAACACCGTCATCAGCTCGATCACATCCGCGGAGAGCTGATGCTCGTAGCTGGCCGCGGTATCGGCTTCGATGACGGTCACCCGGATGCCACGAAGCTGGCAAAGCTTAAACAAGAGTTCGCTGACAAAAAGAAGTAGCCGATCCTTGTGCGTAGGCACCTGGTCATTAAGCCAAGTGGCCAGCGTTACCAAGCTTGAGTGCTTGGACTCATAACTCAGGCCAGCCCCTGCTCTACTGGAAAGGCCCGGCAAAGCCGGGCCGCCAGAGCTGAGGGTAAATTTCTACCGATAACGGTCTAATATACCCATGTGTCGATCACAGTGACAATCCGAGAATGCCTTGATAACTAAGTTATTTAATGTGGTAGAATATAGTGAGTGAATCAAATAAAGGAATGAAAGGAATATCTCATGACCAAGCTTCTTATCACCAATCTTGACGCATTCGCCAAGACGGGCATCGATGCCATGAGCGTATCGGGCCAAGGATCCGGCCTTACACTCAGTGAAATTAAAGGTTTCGTCAGTCGCGGGAACCTGGACGTGGGTTTGGCCTCAGCCATTGCCACCCGACTGTCCGAAAAGCCGATTAAGATGTTCACTATGGAGCCCTTTGCGGTGGGTATCCAGGCACAGGGGCGATTGAACCGTGTAACCGCCTCTCATAGTCATTCCTCCGGCCCGGGCCAATAAGAAAACGAGGAAATAAGGATGGTGGCGATGATTGATGCCGATATTCTGAAAAACAATGCGGGTGAAGTTTTGATTGCCTGCTCAGATCCGCTGCCTCTGTCGCGTGTCGGTTACTGCCACCATAACGGTGGTGGTATCGACATACTCATCGATGGCTGTGTGGCGGGGTTTATTGAGGCTAGTGATCGCCTGCCAGACACCATTATGTTCTTTGCACCCAATGCTGAAAAAGGCAATTTGATCGACGATGCGATAAAGATCACTGTCGCAGCCTGAGGCTAGGACGTAGACAGACCAGCTGGCTGTGTCCATCGTTCCAGGGCAGGATAAAGAGCAATACCTCGATAATCCGAAATCCTCTTATTAATGGCGCAAAATCCAGCATGAGAAAGTCCGTGAATTCCCATATACATTCCAACCTGAAGCATTAACCGTATCGCTTCTCCCCCTCTGCTATACTCTTCATCCAGAATAATGATCTCCTCTGGTATGCCCAGGTGCTTACCGGCGGCCCATGCCCAGGCGGTTGCCTCCGTATCCGATGTTTGCATGACAGCTCTGAGCATAGGGCTGTCGGGTTCCGCTCCCATTCGAGCGGCCTCATCAAGGGCCGCGCATTGTCCGCCAGCGACATTCGATTGAAAATAGACCCGGAATTCTTCCGGAACGATAGCCAGGTGGCCTGCTTCGTGGAGAATATTGCTGGCGATGGCGACGGTCGTGTCGATCAGCATCACCCCATCTTTGATGTCGATGCCCGGGGTGAATCCGTTGGCACCAGGCGACTCTTGAAAACGGAGTCCGATCTCGCGTAAGAAATTAAGTATGGTGGTGACTTCAGAGTTGGCCATAGGATCTCCCTTCTGGTGCTTAGGAGGTAAAGCACCAGGGAAGATCTTAGGGCATAGCGCAGAGTCTGTAAAGCATTATCGATAACGGTCTAATAGGACGCTACATGCCATACGTTGGATTCGCGTGCCGATCCAAAACCCATTCTGCATAACCCTTCGACACCTGAAGCCCAAGCTCAGTAACTCGAACCTCGGGCCAGGTGCCCCCTAACTGGTTAATGCTGCTGCCGCCGGTGCGGCTGGCCAGGCCAAATTCGATCAGCTTGTCCAGAGTCTCCTTGCCAAAATTTCCATCCGGGCCCGGGGTGTCGCCCCACTGATAGCCGCCAACGGCATCTGGGGAAAAACGGGTAATGCGATAGAGTTCCCGAACACAGTCCATGTCGTTGTTCTGCTTTGTCGACACCTTGAAAGGAACAAAGAAACGATCCCCGGTATCTTTTTTCACAATCACACCGGCCGCCGTGAGCTTCGATGGGTCGTGGTCGCTGTGGAAGTCATTGGTATTGTATCCAGACCCTGTCAGCTTCATAAGCTGAGAGGAAAGCGTGTTTTTCGATGTCAGTGGTGTAATGCATTTCACGGTCATGTTCGTCATATAAACTCCTGGTAAAAATTATTTGTTAAATGAATGGCTGGATGAATGGCTGGATGAATGGCTGGATGAGAATTTTTCGGAAAAGCGTTTTTCATCTTCCGCTACAACAGATCTTTCAAGCATTATTTTTGACATAACATCATCAATAATGTCTTGCTTAGGCTGATGTTCACTTCTCTGAATGACTTTTTCGAGCTTAGGCCTGATGATATCAAAGGCGTCAAACCCATCGCCGTAATCGGTTCGGCCTTTGAAGTTTTGGACATGCTCTGTCAGATCATATACAAATCCCCGCAAACTCCGTATTGGATTTTCATTGACCACATCCTGATAAAACTCAACAGCCGACATGCAGAGAGACTGGCCTTTCAGTGTTTTGAACATTGATGAATCAAGATCCACCGAGTCCCACACGCGCTCTATTTCTGAAAGTTTATCTCTCCTTTCATCCTCAGTAAAACCAAGACACCTTAAGTTAGAGAGACTTTTATTCCTGAACTCTTCCAGCGGAATCTCGCCATACCGGAGAAACCCTTCGGCAATAGTATCTGAGGCCGAAAGTGCAGCAGGAAGACACTGTAGCTGGTCGGCCATGTTCTGAAGATCTCTGGCCAGACACTCGGGCTCCAGAAAGTTTTGCTTTGCTTTCTTTTTTAGAGACCGATCAATTTCTGACATGAGCTTTTGGGTGAATGGCTTCCATCCAAGGCGAGACTCGCCACCGACAACACCCCAAAAATAGGCCGCATTCTTGTGAAACGATGGCATGTCCAGGGTGTTTCTGATCAATCTTTGAGCCGTATCTTCGGCAAATAACTTGAGATCCTGACCCTTCCTGAAAAAGTCGGCCGGCTTTGCCTTGCGCCATTCTGCCTCTAGGAAACTGATCGTCTTCTCGTCGATATCAGGATGTCGACCGGCAATCGCTTTTTCAGATCCAGCCATGTCGACACGAACAGGGGAAATCTTCGCATTGTTGATCGCAAGAAGAACATAGCTTGAGAATGGGCCGCCTCGATGAGGTGCCAGGGCTGGAATAAGGTTGGCTACGCGAGGATCAATATCGGGCACACAGCTTTTCAGATCAACAGATGAGTCCCAGTGTATTTCAGTTTCATCGTCAGATAGAATCTCCTGAACGAAATCATCTTTATGGATAACCTTGGACTGGCCTTTTCGAAGGGTCCCGCTGTTCTTGATTCTGACCGCTTTTTCGACATTCATATTTTTGGTAACAAAAGGAGTAATGGTCTCAACCAGAGATGCTCCATAGGTTTCTATGACATCTTCAGCCAATTGGGCCATCGTATTTATGAAATTTTGCTCAGACCAAAAAATAGACTGGTGCCTATTACTCCGGCTGTCTCTTACTGATAAGACCGCGCCGAATCTCTGGACCTTGTCGACACCGCTTAAATTGGCGTCAAAATCGTCTGCCACAGAAATAGAGACTTCGGGAAAATCCCTTTGCAATCGATCCACCTGATGATGAAAGACTTTGCCATGCCCCTTCCGGTGCCCCAGTGATCGAGCAATGTTTTTGCGGTCGAGGTAGACACCGTCCTTGGTCCGATTGAATTGCTCAAATTGCCAGATGTGTATCTGCTCATGAACCATGACGTTGAGTATCTTCTTAGGGTCATTCCTCAATCGATCAGACAGTCGAATGGCATGACGCCCCTGATCCCGTAAATTGTCAGGGATAGCAACTCCAAGCTTTGCCCTCATCTGATCCGACCACTCAAGGTCAATATCGGGAAGCGCCCCTCCCCAATACTTGTCGTTCGCGAATGAATAGAGCTCAGAAAGACTCATTTCAGACACGTCAGCGTAATTAAATGTGCTCATGAAAACTCCTTCTTTGATTAGCTTATTCTATCAAATTAACTAGCATCTTAGCCGAATGCATTTTTCTAAATTGCAATCATATAGTTATTGCTATTTTAAATGTCATGATAATATAGGAAATACAAATAATTTTGAAAATATTTTATGCATCATTAATTCTCACTGCTTATTTGAATTTAAAGCAACAGTGGTTTTAGAAAGGTTATTCCCAGAAAGCAGCGGGCCGCGCTTCAGTTTTTTGATTTCTGATTTTTAAAAAAGGACTTTTACTCTTGGAACTACAGCACCAGCATTCAAACATAAGCCATCTTATCAGAAAGTTTGAGTCGATTGGCTACGAATACTTCGATGTCAAAAGCGAAGACGACCTGGTTGCAAATTTGAGGCGACAAATCGAAAGCGTCAATCAGACAACGTTTTCTGACGTCGATTTTGTAAAGGTTATGGGGCACGTAAGCATCTTGGAGAGAGATGTGGATAGCGCCCAGGGAAGCGACTACCTGGAAGTCCAAAGAAATTGCGGCGCAACAATGCTCGTTCATTTGCTTAATCGATCCGAAATGAAAAAAAATAAGTTCCAGTTTGCCAGAAAGCTTTTTGGGAAAAACGAAAAGGCCGATCCGTATGAAGTTGTCCTCTACGTCAACGGCCTTCCTTTTGCGAATGTAAACCTGAAAAATATGGACTACCTGGTTAGCAGTTCCTCCAAAAAAATCAATTCTTACAGCACGGTTAGTAACCTTTAAAAATCGATTGCTTTAGCTTGACTGCTCCCCGCCCTGAAGATGCGGGGATTCCAAATTATGCCACAGAGTCCAGCGGCAACGGTTCGTGAGAACCTGGTGTCGAAACACCTGCTACCGGACAAGGGGTCGTATTTGGCAACGTGCCGCCAGTCAGACGGGCTACTCCGG
>Ga0307486_1000177_pt1 | contig 65975 bp, 46 predicted proteins | sample CBIW02metaG_FD_203663 | JGI IMG/M metagenome (GOLD analysis project Ga0307486, IMG submission 203663) | Sea-ice brine microbial communities from Beaufort Sea near Barrow, Alaska, United States - CBIW 0.2 | ecosystem: Environmental > Aquatic > Marine > Coastal | place: USA: Alaska | collected... | reverse complement strand
TAAGGCTTCAGGAATGCCGCACAGGCCAAAACCACCAATGGCAAGGGTCTGTCCATCATTAATTACCCCGTCTAACGCATCCTTGGCACTGCTGTATACTTTTGATTGACTCATACTTATCTCCTTGAGAACCAATAATAATTAATGTATTGATTATAAATTACTAAATATTCAGTTTTTAATCAGATCTAAATTTAAAATAGAGTAGGAGTGTGTTGAATAACTAGCCTTAACTTGTTATTGCTAGCTTCAAGTATCTAACATCATTTTAGTTGAGCAAAGGTATTCCCTGATAGGTCGAGGGTACTGACGTTGCTGTTAACATCAGATCATAAGTCATTTTTATGAAGTTATTTTTATGCGAGTTTTATCATATTGCAATAAATTTATGTTACCAATTTGTTGTATATGTGGTCTGCAATGGTGAATATTTGCATAGCTTAATAAGCTTTGACACAGTAAATGGGTAAGTCGAACTAAAAGCAACTTACTCCTTTACTGTGTCAGGTATATTGAGTTTTTTGTGAGTCCTAGACTTACTTATCTAATTTTCAAGCCATGCTTGACCCTGTTCGCGAATGAGTTTCTCAGCATCACTGTTCTTGGTAGCAAAAATACGATTAACAGGATATCCAGCAGAGTTTAATAAATAGCCTAATGGAGCATAAGCTATCGGAAATTTCTCTACAATATTTTGGTCAATTTCAACCGGACCTGTGGGGTAATTAAACGAACCAAAATCATAGAAGACTTGGCGTCGACTAATCTTCCATTCGTTGTCTACTCTTTTAATTTGATCATAAAACCTTGCATGTACAGTTGAGCCAAGCTTGATGCTATCGTTGTGTACCACAATCATAACATCAGTTTCAGCAATAGCTTTATTGCCTTTATATTCAATGACCGGATTACTAATGAGGTGTTTAGCAGATAACTGAGATGTGCCCATTTTTTTGGATGCATTAATAAAATCTGCTGCTCTACCTTCAAACCACGTAACCTCAATGGTAGCATCTGGAGTAAAGATGTTTTGTAGCTTATCCCATTGGGCAGTGTCGCGGTACATCCAACCGCTAACAAGTTTATTAATATCCCGGTCATTATCCAAATCTTCTAAGGTTTTCGTGGTTGATGCCTTGACTATTACTGGGTTTTCTACAGCATGAGATAGACTAAAAGTACTTATGGTTATTGCACCAATGAGTAATAGCTGTTTAATAAAATGTATCTTCATCCTTGAAGCTCCTATCTAGAAATCATATGTATTTATATTGGATGGCAGCCGATTATTGACATCATATATTTATCTATTATTTAACCTTCACTAATGCTGTATATCACTGTTACCTTGTTAATTAATCTAATAAATTTATATGAGAGCATTAATAGCTGACCGTATTAAATTAGCATTAATTAAGAATATATATAATCTCATATTCGTCAAAAACAGTCTCATTTTAGGAGAATGTCTGATGCATTTATTGAATAAGCGGCTGTACCATTCAAAAAGATAATGACTACATTCATTATCGACGGTTTGACATTTCCAAATAAGACTTGCTGAAAATGATAGTACTATTACCGAATAAGAGATTTTTTTTAGAAAGACTTCATGATAACTTTTAAATATCAGAGGATTAAGCAGTTAGAACGCATTATCCAATATATAAAGGACTTAACTTATCATGGAAGAAAAAATATGAAAAACATCTGTCAACAAACTGATTTTGATATTATCCAAATTGGCTATGGCCCGGTTAGTAAGGTCTCGGCTCTGTTACTTGAACGTATGGGATGGAAGGTTGGCGTCTTTGAACGTTGGGGGGAAGTGTACCCATTGCCGCGCGCAGTCTGCATTGATCATGAAGTATTTCGTATGCTGCACGCAGCTGGGCTTGGCCCTATTGTAGATAAAGTGACCTCTGCAGCTCCTGAATACAAGTGGTTCAATGCTGATTGGCAAGAGCTGCTAAGTATTAATTGGCCAAAAGGCTCTATTTCAGGCGGTAGTGAGGTCAATTTTGTTCATCAACCTACCTTAGAAAAAGAACTTGATGCAGAAATTAAGCGCCGAAATCGTATCCATGTGTTTTTTGAACATGAATTTTTAACGATGAGCCAAACATCAGAAAATGTCAGCGTTACTGTTAAAGACGTAGTGAGTGGTGACACCAAAAATTACACTGCAAAATACCTTCTGGGTATCGATGGAGCGAATAGTACGGTTCGTGAGCAATTAGGAATTACCAGAACCGATTTAGGATTTGAAGCAGATTGGCTAGTGGTTGATTATATTCTGAGTGAAGGGTTAACAGCCGATGATCTGAACCTAGTTGCCTGCGGCCAATACTGCAATCCAAAACGCCCTACAACTATTGTACCCGGTGGTTATGCTAATGGTAAGGAATACCGTCGCTGGGAGTTTATGCGATTACCTCATGAAACAAAAGAAGAGATGTTGGAGCTTGAGAAAGTACATAGCTTATTGGATGGATGGATTAAACCTGAGCAGGGGCAGCTCGTACGGCATGCACTCTATAGCTTCCGATCATTAGTAGCAGATGAGTGGAGACGTGAACGAACTTTCCTTGCAGGCGATGCTGCTCATTTAATTCCTCCTTTTATGGGGCAAGGCATGTGCTCTGGACTGAGAGATGTGTGGAACTTAAGTTGGAAGCTTGATCGTGTACTGAAAAAAGAGGCAACCGATACGCTATTAGACAGCTATGAGAGAGAGCGAAAACCACATATCACGGAGGTGATTCAGATGTCGATGTTCCTAGGCAATATCATCTGTATCCCGGATAAAACAGAGGCAGCTAAGCGTGATGCTAGTTTTTTATCAGACAACCCACCAAAGATGAATCCTTTTCCTCAATTGAATGATGGCATGATTGCTAAAGACTCTAATGCAAAACCGCTGGGCCTAGCAGGTCAATTATCACCGCACGGTATCGTTCGCTATCAACGCCGTACGGGACGGTTAGATCTATTTACTAATAACTATACCTTCAAGCTTATCGTTGACCATGACTTTGACCTTGCAGTATTAAATATCAAGACTCAAAATAGAATAGAGCAACTAAATATAGAGTTGATAAGAGTTGCAGAAAAAACCCATGCTGCGGATTACGAGTACGCTGATACCCAAGGGCAAATTCTATCGTTTATGAAAAATAATAATGTGGAAGCATTACTAGTCCGTCCGGATCATTATATATTCGGTGCATCATCGCAACCTGATGAGCTTGATGATTTATTCAGTCAGTTAGAATATCAGCTTGAGGAATTAACCTAGGTTTAGAGAGTTTCCTCAGGGAAGAGAGGCTTTTACAACACAGAGGATAAGTATATGTCAGATTTATTTTTGAAGCATTTGGTGCTCGCTATACCGAATGCAGATATTGAGTCAGCATCCATTTTCTATCAAGCCTTTGGTCTTAACGTTAGACAAGGCACAGGTCCAATGATTGATGTTTACTGCGACAATATCAGCTATCCCAGTATCAGATTGCTAACAGGTGCTAAACACAAAAAGCTGCATCATGTACAGATGGGGGCAACGGCGGCATTACTTGCTCAAATCAAAACTAAGATGATCTCTCAGCAGGTTAAGCCTGAGCAGGCACCTCAAGGGTTTGAAAGCGGAGGTTTGTGGTTAAAAGATCCCAACGAGATTTTGTATCATATCATCGAAGCGAAAGATGATTATAAAGTCAGCCCTGTATCTCCGTTTACCATTAACTCGCCTGGCAATGACAATCGATTTAATAAAGGTGCTCTACCTGCCAAATCAACACTACCGCCCGTACGCCCACGTCGCCTTGGACACGTGTTAATGTTTACTCCTGATGTTGATGTATCACTCAACTTTGTGGAGCAAATTCTGGGTATGCGTTTATCTGATCGTTCTGGTGAAGGTATCGCTTTTACCCATTGTACAGGTGGCAGTGAGCATCATGTGCTTGCATTTGCAAAATCTGAAGGTGTTGGATTTCATCATGCTAGCTTTTTAGTAGCTACCCCAGATGAAGTTGGCATTGGTGGTGACCGCATGTGCCAAAAAGGCTATACGAAAGCATGGGGTTTTGGCAGACATGCCATTGGTTCCAATTTTTTTCATTATGTTGCTGACCCATGGGGCAGTTACCTCGAGTACTATTGTGATATGGATTATATTAGCGATAGCAATGATTGGCAGTCGAAGGACTGGCCACCTGAGGATGCTTTGCATTCGTGGGGGCCAATTCCACCAAGTGATTTTGTACATAACTATGAAGTAGAGATATTCAATAATTAAGAAGGTTTTCTCTAGGGATTAATCTAACCAATTAATAATGAGTTTTCTAACAACTTAAATATAGGAATAATTAACGATGAAATTAGCCAGATTTAGTATTAATAACAAAGTGTCCTGTGGAGTCGTAACAGACAATGGCATTATCGATTTTCAAAAGACAGATTTGCCTTATTGTGACATTCAAGCGATTATTGAAGCCGGTCCTGAGGCATTGGTAAATATAACAGAAGTTTGTGTCAATACTGAACCACATTATCAGTTGAAGCAGGTTACTTTACTCGCTCCACTTACTCGTCCGGGGAAGTTTTTAGCAATAGGTATGAACTATAAAAAACATGAGGAAGAGTCAGCTCGATTGGGCGTGGAGAAGCGTAGTTATCAAACCTGGTTTAATAAACAAACCACGTGTATAAACGACCCGTATGGTGATATTGACCCTGGTGTGACTGAAAAGCTGGACTATGAATCAGAACTGGGTTACGTCATTGGCAAAACCTCTAAACACTTAAAAAAAGCAAATGCAAAAGATGCTATTTTTGGTTATTTGATTGTAAACGATGTATCGGCACGTGATTGGCAGTTTCATACCCCAACATTTACTATGGGTAAATCATTCGATACGCATGGACCAATTGGACCTTGGATTGTTACCACAGATGAGCTGACTAATGCAGAAAACCTAGAGTTGCGTTGTTACGTGAATGGTGAGTTAAGGCAGTCAAGCAATACTTCACAGCTGATACATAATATTGAGGACCAACTTGTTTATCTATCAGCTGCGTTTACCCTTGAGCCAGGTGATATCATTGCTACCGGTACGCCTGAAGGGGTAGGTGTTGCCATGGAGCCTCAAGTATTCTTACAGCCTGACGATGTAGTGAGATGTGAGATTGAAGGTATCGGCTATATTGAAAATAAAGTAGTCAAAAGCTAAAGGTATTGCTCAGCAATAAACTTAAAACCTATTTTACGATGTTTGGTACTGCTTTCTAAATTGTTCGGGAGTAGTACCTATCTCTTTTAAAAATGCTCGATAAAAATTTTGAGTGTGGTTATATCCTAATGAAAAAGCGATCTCTTGAATAGAAAGGTCACTTTCACACAAATAGCGTTTCGCAAGCTCACCTCTAACTTCGTTTAAAATTCGACGAAATGATGTTTCTTCTTTGGCCAGTTGATAGCGCAAAGTACGCTCCACCATATATAAGCTGTCAGCTATTTCTACAATAGAGGGCATGTCATTAAAGCTACGACTCAGTAAAATATGTCGAACCTTACCGGATAAGTTATTTTTTGAATGCAAACTACCCAGAATCTTATCAATTTTATTCTCGCATTGCGTATAAATAAACTCATTACCCGTCTCATTCGAGAGCTTTAACCAGTCTATAGGGACACACAATTGCATAGTGGAGGTCTCAAAATTCACTTGTCCTGAAAAATAATCTTGATATTGTGCGACGTATGCAGGTTTTGGATAGTTACAGTTGATAATACAGTTTTGCCAATCTGCTTCTACAGGTAACCTAGCTTTCATAAGTGAAATACCACACAGAACGACTTGTTCCATCAGAGGGATATATTGATGTGAAACTATAGGACTAATAGGTATGTAGCTGATATTTAGCATCTCACCAACAATATCATGACGAATGATTAATGGCTCATAAATAGCATTAAAGATGCGGTCGGCAACGGCATTAAATTGATCTAGAGTTGAGCTCGACATCAAGGCATAACCGTAGATACCAAAATTTTTGATAGATTTTATATTTCCTGTTTGCAAACCGAAGCCAATTAAATCTTCGCAAACCGAGACTAAACCTAATAGATATAAATAATCATCAAAGAGTAACTGTTCAATCGGTCTTTCCAGCATCTTCTCACCGAATTGCCACGCGCAGTCAAAGCTGTCTTTATCTACCAAGGTACTATATTTATCATTATGATAGGGATGCAAGATAGCCATGATGTCTTGAAAGTAGCTCTGCAAAATCCCTTGTCTTTCTAAGACATATGCGTCTGAGTGCGGTATTATTTTCATCTTAATCGTTTTCCGAATCCTTGGAGGTCTTATAAATCGACATATAGGCCATACTATCAGACCTTACAAGCTATTAATCTAGTTTTCGGTAGGCTCTGACTTTATAGTATGTTATTTCAGTTGTGTTGTCGGCTACACTAGTACCTAGTGTATATATATCCATTAATGTATTTTAAATTGAGGGCACTATCCATATTTCATTCTCAAAATAGTATCAAAAATAAATTGATATTTCACTTTAGAAGCATTAGAAAGCAAAAATTAAACGCAATAAAAAACCCTTACAAATCATAGAATGTAAGGGTTTCGTATATTGGTACCGGTGGTCGGACTTGAACCGACACGCTTTTAAAGGCAACGGATTTTGAATCCGTCATGTCTACCAATTCCATCACACCGGCGTGTTAGGTAATAATGTTGGTTAAGCCAAACATTATTGAATTGGGCTACAGGGTTAAGCTGTATAGGCTGCGTATTATAACAGCCTAATTCTGAGGGTCAAGAATTATTTATTATAATTACCATTTTTCTAACCCACAAACGCACGCTCAACCGCATAGTCCGCTTGTACGCCCATACGCGGCGATACTGTCAGACCAAAACCATCTAAAATCGCTGATACTTCAGCGTTAAATGGCATGCTACCGCAAATCATGACTCGGTCATCCTCTTTATTCATTGGTGGCAGTCCAATATCTTCAAAGAATTTACCAGACTTCATTAAATCGGTAATACGACCAGTATTTCTGAAATCTTCGCGAGTGACAGTAGGATAGTAGATGAATTTTTCACGGAAATCTTCACCAAAGATTTCATCATTTGGCAGCTCATTTTCGAACATATCACGATATGCCAAATCATTGATAGAACGCACACCATGGACTAATATAATTTTTTCAAAGCGCTCATACACTTCAGGATCACGCGCTAATGCTAAGAATGGCGCAAGCCCTGTGCCTGTTGACAGCATATATAGATGTTTGCCGGGTAATAAGTCGTCTAATACTAAGGTGCCTGTCGGTTTTTTACTGACCAATAACTCATCACCAACTTTGATATGTTGCAGGCGTGAGGTTAGCGGGCCATCAGGAACTTTGATAGAAAAGAACTCTAGATGTTCTTCATAATTAGGGCTAGCAATCGAGTAAGCGCGCAACAGTGGCCTGCCATCAACCACGATACCGATCATTGCAAACTCGCCATTACGAAAGCGTAAGCCGTCGTCACGCGTGGTTTTTATACTAAATAGAGCATCATTCCAGTGATGAACCTCTGTGACCGTTTCGGTGCGAAGTTTTGACATAAAGTCCTCGTTGATTGGTTGCTGTCTGCGGCAGTAGGTTTAAATGAGTGTTAAATTAAGCGTTAGTATTAAGTTGATTTTCTATAATGTTGAATTTTTACAATGATGTATTCAAGTCTTTAGGCGAGTTCTATTAAGCGAAGCGCTAAAAGGGTATGCAAATTCAAAAAATGGTTCAAAACGTCAGTCCAAAATACCGACAGTGTTATGCATTAACTAAGCTTGGTATAAAATTATAAAACTGTAACGGCTATTTTAACATTATTCTGGTGCTGTATAAGGCCGTAGTAATGCCTGTAAAGTCAAAGTAGCGTGCTCTAAAGTATAGATGCAAGTTATTCTTAATAAATATCTTTGCTCATAATAACAAACTTTAAAATAAAAATCCGTCAAGTAAGGCTTTCTTAGCATGATAAAATGGAATATCGTTAGCGAATAATTTTGTATCATGCTAATGATCTGTTTTGCATAGAGCGTTTATTGTTTTAGGAGTTGGTTTATGCCTGATCACTTTGAAACTCGTAATTTTGAAACGGGTCACTTTGAAGTTAGTCAATTTGCAACTAGCCATGTCGCGCCTATCATTGGCTATCATCGCTCGCCATTATCACAGAAGTTTGGTGCCCCAAGGCAGCCGAATTTGGTAGCGCTGAACAGTGTAATTGAGATGGTTGTGCCTTATGATACGCCAGCGGCATTTATAGGGTTAGAAGCCTTTAGCCATATTTGGATCAGCTGGCAGTTTCATCACAATTATATTAATAAAGACAAGCAACCAAGCGAAAATAAGCCTAGTTTTCGCGCGCAAGTACGACCACCAAGGTTGGGTGGCAATCAAAAAATAGGTGTGTTTGCCAGTCGTAGTATGTATCGTCCCTCAGCTTTAGGACTGTCAGTGGTAAAGCTTGAGTATATTGAGGTGTTAGAGGGGCGCGTGCTATTAATGATCAGTGGCGCTGATATGATTGATGGCACACCAATTATCGATATTAAGCCGTATGTGGCTTATAGTGATGCTCATATTGATGCTGTGAGTGGCTTTGCGCCGATAGCACCAGCGCCATTAACCGTGACAATGACTGAGCTGGCACGAGAGCAGCTTGGAGAATTTGTTTCTGAAGAAGCTATTAGCGCAGGGCAGTTTAATGAAAGTAATAGCAAAAAATACGCTACTGTGGCAGCCGTCATAGATAACATACAACAGCAGCTGATAGACTCTGATGTTGAGCATATTAAAGCTTTGATCGCGCAAGATCCACGTCCCGCTTATCGCCGTAGTGAGTTAAATAGTCGCTTCGTCATGCGCTATAAATCCGTTGATGTGGGCTTTCAATTGATAGAGGCAGGCCAGTTACAGATAATAGCGGTTAAACTTGCTGTGTGATTCTAGAGGCTGCGAAAATTGCACCCAGCCATACGGTGTCTGTTTTAGAGTGGCTCAAATATAGAATAGTGCGTTTTAAAACTACCTTTCGTTATTCATTTGATAAAAGAAGAAAAATATGTCGGTTCCGAAGTTCTCGTTAGTGGTAGATCTGCGCTGGTGTCTGGATGAGTTATTGGCAGATAAGGTGATTGATCAGCGCAGTTATAATCTGGTGATAACCAGTCGCCGTGATAAAGCGCAACATCCGCTGCTGACAGTGAGTGAATTCGGTTTGGCCAATGGTCATGCTGTTGATCAGGAGCGTGACCATAAGCTGACGCTGACATGGTTGAATCAATGGCTGGCTGCAAAAGCAGAATTGTCACTCGTGCGTATCGATCCGCTAAAAGTTGACGTGCCAGCAGTAACGAAAATCATGTCGTTTGAGTACGCCCGCTCGCAGCATATTTTGCCGATAGAAGTCACTAATGATGAGGTGGTGATTGGTACGGATCAACCGTTTTATAGCGATTGGCACTCTAATATAGAAAAAATTATCAAATCTAAAACTTTCCGCACGGTCTATATCAATCCTGAACAGATTAATCGTTATCGCCAAGAGTTCTATCAAGTAACCCAAGCGATTGCGGGCGCAAACTCCGTTCATAAACGGGCTGCTGCTGACGTCACGAATGTCGAAGCGTTATTACAGCTCGGTGATAATACCAATCCCGATGCCAATGATCAGCATATTGTAAAAGTCGTTGATTGGCTGCTGCAATATGCCTTTGAGCAGCGTGCCAGTGATATCCATCTTGAGCCACGGCGTGAGACCGGGAAAGTGCGCTTTCGCATTGATGGGGTGCTGCATACGGTCTATGAGATGCCGTTGGCCATTATAGTGGCGGTAACGGCACGGATTAAAATATTAGGGCGACTCAATGTTGCTGAAAAGCGCAAACCACAAGATGGCCGCCTCAAAACGCGCACCCCAAAAGGGACGGAAACCGAGCTGCGTTTGTCTACTTTGCCCACTGCGTTTGGTGAGAAACTAGTCATGCGGGTGTTTGATCCTGAAGTCTTAGTGCGTACCTTTGCCCAACTTGGCTTGTCCGGTAAGCAGTTGGAAACTTGGAATGAGCTAACGGCCCATCCTAATGGTATTATTCTGGTCACCGGTCCGACGGGTTCAGGTAAAACGACTACTTTATATAGCACCTTAAAGCAGCTGGCAACCGAGCAAGTGAATGTCTGTACTATCGAGGATCCTATCGAGATGATTGAGCCGGCCTTTAATCAGATGCAGGTTAATGCGGGGGTTGATTTGCATTTTGCCGATGGTATTCGCTCATTAATGCGCCAAGATCCTGATATTATTATGGTGGGTGAGATTCGTGATGCTGAAACCGCAAATATGGCAGTACAAGCGTCATTAACGGGGCATTTGGTGCTGTCAACCTTGCATACCAATGATGCGCCAAGCTCGATAACGCGCTTACATGACTTGGGTATCCAGCCGTTTTTGACCTCGGCGACCATATTAGGCGTAATGGCACAGCGGCTACTACGAACGCTATGTCCGCACTGTAAGCAAGCGCAGACAGTGACCGCTGATAGTGAAGTTGCTATTCAATGGCAGGAGTTGGTACAGCCTTGGCGCGCGCCGTTGCCTACGCAAATCTATAGTGCGCAGGGCTGTGAGCACTGTCGCCATACTGGCTATCAAGGACGCATTGGTTTATATGAAATTATGCCACTATCCAATGAGCTGAAGAAACTAGTGGCAGCGGATTCAAATTTGGATGTCATTAAACAACAAGCGTACCGCGAAGGCGTGCAGCCATTACGTTTATCTGGCGCAAAACGTATCAGTGAAGGGGTCACGACCCTTGAGGAAGTCATGCGAGTGGTACCGTTGCAGTAGCACGTTGATATGAACAACGCTCTGTTATTTTGAACGGACTATAATGTTGTTTAAGACATGCCTATTGTCCTTGTCTTGAAAAACTTCACGACTAAGGCAATATCTATTCATTAAGAAGTTTTTTATTAATACATTTTTTATCGAAGAGATTATTTATGTTTACTGATAGCCATTGCCATCTTAACCGTTTAGATTTAACTCGCCACGATGGTGATTTAGCTGGCGCGATTGCCGCGATGAAAGACGCCAATGTCACGCGTGCGATGGCAATTATGTGCGACTTTGCAGAGTATGACGAGATTGCCAATATTGTTAGCACTTATGGTGATGAGACCCTAAATTTAGGCATGAGTGTGGGTATTCATCCTTGCGAAGATATTACTGTGTTGCAATCGGCGACGATAGAGCGTTTGGTTGAGACTGCTAATGCCGATCACGTATGGGCAATAGGGGAGACGGGGCTGGATTATTACTGGTCAACTGACAATAAACATGAGCAACAGGCGAGCCTTGCGCGTCATATTCATGCCAGCCAACAGTTAAAAAAACCAATTATCGTCCACACTCGTGAGGCCAAACACGACACGATTGATATTCTAAAAGCAGAAAATGCTGAGCATGGTATTATTCATTGCTTTACTGAAGATTGGGAAACTGCTAAAAAAGCACTTGATTTGGGGTTTTATATTTCATTCTCAGGAATTGTGAGCTTTAAAAGTGCGCAAACCATACGTGATGCCGCGCAAAAAGTCCCTAGAGATAGACTGCTGATTGAAACGGATAGCCCTTATTTAGCACCCGTACCCAAACGTGGTAGATCCAATGAGCCTGCCTATGTGCCGTACGTGGCAAATTGCTTGGCAGATTTATATGGCTGTAGTGCTGAAGAAGTCGGCGCACTGACTGCAAAAAACTTCGAGAATTTACTAGCACAGTATCACTAAAATCGTTATGCTATGACCAATCAGTCATTTATTGAAATTACTTATTAAGCCGTTAACTATCCATAAGATACAGCCGAACGTAGCAACTTGTTCCAATCACTTCATGGCTACCTTGTAGTTATTTTATAGTCATTGTCAGCACACTGCTGAACGTACTATATCTCTCACTGTGGCCGTACGCTTAATTTTGTTAGATTTTAGGAGAAAGCATGAGTCGTCAACACCAGTTCAAAGCACGAGAAGAGAATATCTTAGCGATGGCTGAGCAACTGTTACTGGAGTCGGGCGACGGTGACATCACTTTAGACAGTCTGGCAGATCAGCTTGATTTAGCGAAAGGTACCCTATATAAGCATTTCTCCAGCAAAGATGAGCTGTATCTGCGTATTATTCTCCGTTATGAAGAGCAGTTGTTTGAGATCAATCGTATTGATGATTGTTCATCGGCAGGCGTCGCCCGTATGATTTTTCAGCAGCTCTATAATCCGCAAAAAGCCATGCTACTGAACCAAATCGAAGAGCGCCTTGCTGCCTCGGTTACGGGTCTTAACCGCTTGTTCGGTGAGCTGTATGATATTCGTCGTCAGCGTATGAAGCGCTTGATTGACATTATTAGCGTTTATTTGAGAGATGAGCGCAGCAGTTTGAGCACCCGAGATTATTTGTCTTCTATTTGGGCAATGGGTCAGGGCGGTGCAGGATTATTGAACTCTAGTTTTTATCAGCGTTATTTAGGTCGCCGTGATACCTTACGTTACGCTTTTGTCCAGCAGATGTTAGAGTTACCCAGTCATTATCCTGCTGCTGATGAACAAATCATGGATGAAGATATGCAAGAATTGGTAGATCAGATTGAGACTGAATCAGAAGAACATCGTAATGCTAACTATTAGTAGCGTTTATTAAGTTACCAAGGTTTCAAAAAATTAGGTTGTAAAACATTAGTTCTTAAGCGTTTAAATGAGTTTAAGCCCTTAAGTTTTTAAAAATTTATCACCTTTACTCATCGCTCTACATAATAATAGGGATAATATGCCGGCCACTGCTAAGACTAAGTTCAGCTCAGTGGCCGCTTGCCCTCTTTGTCTATCAACAAGCAAAAAAGTGCTCTATCTAAATAATAATGCAGATATAGAACTTAGTATCTGTCATTGTTCTCCTTACTGTTATCAATTAAATCATTCTAAGACAAATGGTTGTCAAACACCTCCTTCTGAGATACTGCCTTCTCAAAAAACACCTTCAAGATTAACATCGTCAACAGTGCCCCATTCGCAGACTGGTTTTACGCTGGTTGAAATTGTGGTGGTGGTGGTGATTATCTCTATATTTGCTGGCATGATAAGCCTATCGGTCGGCAGTAGTGAGTCCCGTAAAAATCGCGCCTTTTATGAGCATCTAACCGATTCGCTCAGCTATGTCCGTTTATTATCGGCTGAGCGTATGCAGCCAATGGGGCTAAGTTTGCAAGCGGATAAGCAAGGTCAAGTGACGCCAGTTATTGTCACACTATCAAACCCTTATATCGCCTACCAAACTGCTAGTAAGCCAAGTAACGCGGATAGTACGCTCAAAAATGCTATGGAGCTTTCAGCAGACCTGTCTGGTTCTAATGGAGAGCCGCTGCCAACCCCAAACTGGAATCTCGAACCTGATGTCACCTTGCCAGAACTGCCTGCTGGGGTTAGCCTGAGTATTCAGAGCTTAGAAGCAGTTAACAACAGTAGCAATAGAAGTCGTGCAAATGGGGCAGTAGAGACGCGAGCCTTGCAGCCTTGGTTTACTACGCAAACGGTACCGCAAGTATTATGGTTCGGAACGGGGCAGGCCACGCCAGCGACGATTGAGGTACGCCATCAGTCGCGCTTGGTTGGTGAGGTGATTACTATCATGCCTGATGGCAGTATGACGATAGGGCAAAGGTTATAACGAATGATGTCAAATCGTGAGAGCGGATTTACGCTGATTGAAGTAATGGTGGCGCTAGCCATTCTAGCGGTGGTCGCGGTCGCCGCCAGCCGCGCCAGTAGTGCTTATTTAAATTCAGTCGATGTATTGCGGACACGAACGCTTGCCCATTTTGTGGCACAAAACGCTGCGGCTGATTTGCGTATCCAAGAGACCTATTTGACGGCCAATCGCACGCAAACCACCACTGCTCAAGGTCGAGATTGGCAAGTCGTCATGACGGTTGCTGATACCCTGACACCCGCTCTAAAAGAGGTAAATATCACGGTCGCACCTATCGTCGATGGTCAAGCCCGTACGACTGTTACTGATATCAATGTGGTGCTAAGTGATGCTGAGCAAGAGATTGGTAGTATGGATTTAGGAAGATTGGATCCCACCGGAGGTAAGCCATGAGGCCGCAGCATGGCTTTACGCTACTTGAATTGATGGTAGCGATGGCGATATTTGCCATGCTGGCGGTTGCCGGATGGCAAGTATTTGACAGCGTTAATCGTGCGAGGGAGCGGGCGCAGTACCATGCTGATAATTTGGCGGTATTGCAATACGCGTATCTGCAGCTACAACAAGATATGGGACAGATTATTGCTTATCAAGCACCCGATGCTCAAAATGCCAGTAATAACGGCGGCAACAATAACAACCAAACGAACCTAATTGCTGCTAAGCCCTTTATGAGCTTAGATGGCGAGCATATTAATTTTGTGCGATTTTCTGATCCTGATCCGCGCTATCAAAGTAGCACCAGCGTGCAGCGCGTTGAATATATTTTTGCTAATGAACGCTTAATTCGCCGGCAATATACCAATATCCAAGGAGGAAGTGATAGCATCAGTTTAGACAGTGTACTGCTTAAAGGCGTGACTGCAGGGAGCTGGCAAGCCTATTTGCCGGAGATGAGTAGCCAATTCCCTAGCACAGAGGGCAGCAACAATGCTAATGCGATAGGACAAACGGCTGATAAGTTTGAGAGCATCCTCCTACCTAGAGGCGTTGCGGTCAACTTCACCTATCAAGAGATGCCAATCACGTGGCAATGGGCACTTGCACCGCAAGCCATACCAAATAACAGTAATAGCAATGTAGAAGGTGGTGTGTAAAATGCGTCAACCGATCAGTAAAAAGAGTCGCTCATGTCAATGACACCGGACTCTGAGCGTGGTGTGGCGTTATTGACCATCTTGCTATTGGTGGTCAGCATTACTGTGGTTGCAGGCTCGATGCTGGCCAGTCAAAAGATTGCCATTCGCCGTAGTGGCTTGATATTTAACCAAGACCAGCTGCTACAAGATATTAATGCAGGTCAGCAGTTGGCAATCACTATGCTTCGTGCTGATAGTCAGCTAAATGATACCGATAGCGTACAAGATATTTGGGCGCAGCCGTTACCGCCCTATGCCTTAGGGACGCACGCTATTACCACTGAGCTGCGTGATGAAGCCAGCCGTTTTAACGTCAATAATTTATATCATAATGGTGCGACCGATACCGCTGCGCTTGCTACCTTTCAGCGTTTATTGACTCAGTTAAATTTGGAGCCTGATATCGCCGTTGCTGTACTGGATTGGCAAGATACGGATAGCGAAACTTATAAAGATGGCGGCGATGAGAGTGTGGTTTATGCTCAGCAGTCGGGCAATACCGCAGATGAAACCTTGCCAAACCAACCACTGGTAAGCGTCGAGCAGCTACAAGAGGTTCGTGGAGTGAGTGCTGAAGTATTAGCGACCCTACGGCCTTATATCACGGCTGTGCCTTATTATTTGCCGATTAACGTCAATACGGCAAGTCCCGTAGTATTGGCTGCATTGGTGGATGGCGGCACGGCTGAGCAGATGCAAGCGCTGACTGAGTTGCGCGAGCAGCAAGTATTAGAGTCTATCGATGATTTGTGGCAATTGCCGCAATTGAGCGTTGTGACTAGCGAGCAGCGTCAAGCTCTAACGCCACTGCTGGCGGTTGATAGCCAAGCATTTATGGCACTTATTACCGCTACTGCCAGCTCAAATTTTGGCGAAGCGAGGCAGCGCTTTGCAACGGTATTGATTAGTAAAGTTAGTGCTGATAGCAATGCTGATAATGGCACAAACAGTAACGACGATGCCAGTAATAATACCAATAGCGACGCTAACAGTAACAGTCGTAATCAAGATAACAGCCCCAAGGTTATCAAAGTCGTTGCGCAGCGCCTATGGGCATTTCGGCCTAGTTTTTAAGAAATGGCAGTAACCAGCTAATATGTTTTGTGATTGATATTTCAAGCTTTTGTATTGCAAATACTTAGATTAGGGGCTGGTAGAAATTTCAGTAGGCTCTGGAACTACCGTACAGCAAGCAGTTATATTGCTACCAGCAGTAATACTTACAATAAATATTTTGTTCAGACTAAATATATGGTAGAAATAGAAAATTAAAGCTATCAATCAGTCAGACGAGTTTCTTCACTCGACTTCCAGTTATAAGCCCCATAAAACAACATTTGTGCTTGGCGGGTACAATTATGTAGCATTAATTGTTTCTTTTCTTCAATTTCTGTCAAGTCAATCTCATCGTCATGATCCTCAGAATAAGTCAGCTCCAGCCAATCGATAATCCAAGAAAAAAACATATTCACACCAGCCTCAGCGAGTAACCGGCGATCGTAAGTATTGATATGGGTAAACGCTGGCTGTAGCGCCAAGTCTTCCCCTAAAATCTGCCCGTGCATTTTTATTAGTTCACTGATGGCCTTACGTACCGCCTCTGAGCCACCAAAGCGTTCACTGACCAAAAACTGCCAATAGTATGGCTGCTCGCTAACCGTTTGCAAAAATAGTTGAATACTCTTGGCAATTTGCCGCTCAAAGCTACGTCTACGCCCGATATGCAGGCTGTCACGTAAAATGGCTAAGGTATTACCCAACTCTTCAACCACTAATGCCTGTCCAAGCGATTCCATATCATCAAAGTGACGATAGAACGCAGTAGGCACAACGCCAACCTCGCGTGTTACTTGCCTAAGGCTAATAGAGCTAAAAGACTGACCTGTCATACATAAATCGAGCACTGCATTAAAAAATGCGTGCCGAGTTTGAAGTTTCTTTTGTTCGCGACTGCTCATAATATTTCAAAATTACCCGATAGGTTTTTATCATACTCATTTCAGCGCCAGAATACGAATGAAAAACGCAGTTATAGTAGGTTGTACCGTTATTTGATTATACCATCGTACCCCAATGACCTTGTAACTCTTGCGCCAATCTATAAGCTTCATGATCGTTCATGCCTGTAATAAAGTCTAAAATGTTCAAAACATTATGATAAATATTATCTGACAATACGCGCCGATGCTCATCAAGATGTGGCTGTAACAAGATTAGCAAACGCTGTTGCTCAAACGACTTTGGCGTAGTAGCAAGTGCCGTCCATGCTAGTGGCATAAAAGCATCCAGCAGTCGATGCAAGCATTGATTGGCCATCAGCTCCATTCGTACTTTACTGGGATGGTTGAATATCTGCTCACGAGCCAGCTGCTTGGCCTGCGTGATACCATTTTGTACATTGGTATCACAATGAGTAAATAAGCTACCTGTTAGTGTTCCTGCTAGCATCGCATCAGCATTGGTAACAAAGGCATCGGTAACGGTATTAACCAAACGCATCATTGCCCGCGCGCGTAGCTCAGCTAAACTTTGTCTAACAGACATCTGTGACGGCAGAGTGATAGTGTCAGGGCGCTCACCAATCAGCTCATAAAGTATATTGGCCACCTCGGCATAGCTGAGCATATTAAGATGAATACCATCTTCTAAATCTATCAGCGCATAGCAAATATCGTCTGCGGCCTCCAACAAGTAAGCCAACGGATGACGGGCAAAGCCATCGTGTTGCTCTGAACGGGGCAGGTGTAAACAAGCCGCTAATTGCTCTAGTTGTTCAGCTTCACTGTAAAAGCAGCCAAATTTTTGTACGTTTTTTTGCACATTAAGCGCTGGTTGCTGTCCATTGCTGATGTTGTCATCTTTAATAGTATCAAGAGGAGCCTCATTGCTGTGCACGGCCAGCCACGGATACTTCATAAATGCGCCTAAGGTGGCGCAGGTTAAACGCATACCGCCAGCGTCAGGATGGTGTTCATTACGTACTAACAATCTAAACCCTTGTGCATTGCCTTCATAGGCTAAGACATCCAAGCGCTCATTCGCTTGCAAATGCTGCAATACGGCCTTGCGCTCAGGGTGCATAAACCAGTCGCGAATTGCATATTCTCCAGCATGCCCAAAAGGCGGGTTACCGATATCATGGGCCAAGCAAGCGGCTTGGACAATCACCCCGATATCGGCTGGCGACACACCCGCTGGCAAGCCGTTTGGTAACTTATTATGCAGCTTTTCTGCTGCCATTATTCCTAGTGATCGCCCAATACACGACACTTCCAGCGAATGGGTTAGGCGCGTATGAATGCCCAATTGATTGGACAACGGATGGACTTGGGTCTTTTGGTTAAGCTGGCGAAACGAATGTGAAAATACCAAGCGGTCGTAATCTTTATGAAAGGAGCTACGGGCGCTATCCTGAGCCGGTGCTTTCTTAGCGCTACCCAAGCGCTGAGCACTAAACAATCGTGCCCAGTGGTCACTGGTGTTATACGGTTTATTAAAGTTAGCGCTCATAATTCATTTCCCATTATTATTATTTTTAAAGTGTTTAATGTTTTTAAGCGGTTTTTTTAAAAGGACTGAACCCACTATACTAAAATTAGTCGCATAAAAAAGCCAGCATCAAGGCTGGCTTTTGGTAATGATATGCTAAGACGGGTAAATAAAGGTTATATCAGTAAGCGTAATACTAAATTAAGAACAGTGTTAAGTTGAGAACTCACTTACACGTTAAAGCGGAAATGCATCACATCGCCATCTTGTACGATATAAGTTTTGCCTTCTAGACGTGACTTACCGGCAGTAGCTGCGCCTTTTTCACCGTTATGTTCAATAAAGTCGTCATAGGCGATAACGTCGGCACGAATAAAGCCGCGCTCAAAGTCAGTATGAATCACACCTGCCGCTTCAGGAGCAGTCGCGCCAATAGCAACGGTCCAAGCGCGTACTTCTTTAACCCCAGCGGTAAAGTAAGTCTGCATATCGAGTAGGTCATAACCGCCACGAATGACTTGGTCGAGACCGGCCTCGAGCATACCCATGTCTTCTAGGAAGTCTTTTTTATCCTCTTCATCAAGCTGCGCAATTTCAGATTCGATTTGGTTACATAGCGGAATGACGATGGATTCATCGCCAGTCGCATAGTTACGTACCGCGTCAAGGTAAGGGTTGTTCTCGAAGCCATCTTCGCTAACGTTGGCGATATACATGGTCGGCTTAAGGGTGATTAGACCATAACTTCTGATGAGTTTCTTCTCATCGGCATCAATATTTGCTGCTCGTGCAGGTTGACCTTCAGCAAGTAATGGCTCGATTTTTTTGAACACATCAAGCATCGCTTGGGCGTCTTTATCGCCACCTTTGGCTTTTTTGGTCAAATTGAACACAGCACGTTCAACGGCGTCTAAATCAGCCAATGCCAATTCGGTATTGATGGTTTCGATATCATCAATAGGGCTGATGCGACCATCGACGTGCACTACGTTATCATCATCGAAGCAGCGTACGACATGGGCAATAGCGTCAGTCTCGCGAATATTTGCTAAAAATTGGTTGCCCATACCTTCGCCTTTTGAGGCACCAGCGACTAGGCCTGCGATATCGACAAATTCCATCGTGGTTGGCAATACGCGTTCAGGCTTAACAATGTCAGCCAGCTTTTTTAAGCGTAGATCTGGCACAGGAACGATACCAGTATTGGGATCTTTAGTACAAAAGGGAAAGTTTTCAGCGGCGATTCCCGCTTTGGTCAAAGCATTAAATAAGGTGGATTTACCCACGTTTGGTAGGCCGACGATGCCGCAGTTAAAACCCATAACAGTCTCTCAATCAATTAGTATAGTGTGGATTAAATTAATATAGTGTGGAATAAAAATTGGCGCTATTGTAGCAAATTTCAACCTAACATGGGGAAGGTTGTTGGCAAATGCTAATATAGTTCGTCCATTATAAAACGGCTAATTTATCAGTCTTCCCAGCCGTTCTAATGTTCTTTTATATCCATTATAGATATATCTGATACCTGCACGCTTTTTGAAACATTAACAAACAGGTCTTTAATTAAGCCTTAACAGCCAGCTGCTGTGTATAGGCTGCTAGTGACTCAAGTTTGGCCAATGCGGAACCGTTTTGAATAACCGCTTGTGCTTGATTGACCCCATTAGGATAATTACTGGCCAACCCTGCGGTATAAATGGCGGCACCCGCATTGAGCGCAATCATATCTCGCGCTTTGAGTACCGAACGGTCATGGGTCTGTGCCCCTGATAGAGCCGCACGTATCAGCTCAAGGCTTTGTTCTGGTGACTCCACATCAAGCCCAATGAGCGTTTGTGATTCGATACCCGCATCTTCTGGCATCAGCTCATAAACAGATATCTTACCGTCTTTTAGCTCAGCGACCGTGGTTGAGGTAGCTAGGCTAATCTCATCTAGGCCATCTTTTGCCCCAACGACCATCACGTGACGTGCGCCTAGGTTTTTCATGACTTTCGCTAGTGGCTCGCACAGTTGAGCGGTAAATACCCCAATAACTAGATTGGGCACGCCAGCAGGGTTGGTGAGGGGACCTAAAATATTAAAAATCGTTCGTGCTTTTAGCTCACGGCGAACAGGATTGGCATAACGCATGGCGCTGTGATGATTGGGTGCGAACAAGAAGCCAATGCCTTGGTTTTCGATACAATCAAGCGCTTGCATCGGTGTTAATGCCAAACTGATACCTGCCTTTTCAAGCAAATCTGAGCTGCCTGAATTGGTAGATACGCCTCGGTTGCCGTGCTTAGCGACTTGCGCGCCAGCGGCAGCTGCTACCAAAGCTGAAGCGGTAGACACATTAAATAAGTTAGCCCCATCACCGCCAGTACCGACAATGTCGACTAGATAATCACAAGCTTTCGGTACAATATTGGCTGCTAAATCACGCATGGCACTGGCAGAAGCCGTAATCTCATCAATGGACTCTCCCTTCATACGCAGACCGGTTAAGATAGCACCCATCATGGCATTGCTACATTTGCCTTGCATGATGATTAGCATGACTTGATGCATCTCATCAAAGGTTAAATCGATATGCTGGAAGATTCTACCTAAAGCGCTAGTCAGCAGTTTATGAATTTGCTCATCGGAGAGCTGAGCGATGTCTTCAGCAGTTTTTACGCTTTGCGCATCCTGAGTGTTAGTAGTGGTCATGATGGTCTCGCTTATTATTATATTTTTGGTTCAAAAAAATCTATGCTAGTAAGAGTAGGCTTACCAGCACAGACTTGATAAATGACTAGCCCACTTGGGGCAATTCGTCTGAGTCTAATACCGCCAAGCTATGAGTTCGCAAAAAGTTATTAAGCAAATGATAACCGGCTTCACTTAGAATAGACTCCGGATGGAACTGGACACCTTCAATGGCATAGCTTTTATGGCGTACACCCATGAGCTCTTCAATGCTACCATCCGCGTTTTGCGTCCACGCGGTCACCTCCAAACAATCAGGCAGCGTGGCTTTATCAATCACGAGCGAATGATAGCGTGTGACTTGTGATGGGTTAGGTAGATCAGCAAAGACCCCTTGACCATTATGATAAACAGCGGACAAGCGTCCGTGCATTACCTCGCCAGCTTTGACCACGTGTCCACCAAATGCTTGCCCAATTGCCTGATGCCCTAGGCAAATGCCTAAGATAGGAATGATCCCCTTAAAAGTATCAATAACCTCTAACGAGATACCCGCGCGATCAGGATCACAAGGGCCGGGGCCAATAACAATAACATCGGGGGCGAGGGCTTTAATCTCCTCAATGCTGACCTGATCATTACGCCAAACGGTGATGTCCTGCTGCAATTCACCGAAGTACTGTACAATATTGTACGTAAAGCTGTCGTAATTATCGATCATCAGAATCATTATGGTTTCAACCTATTGTTGTCGTTATACTTTATAAATACGCATCCATTATGACAATAACCAGCAGGGATATGGCTATTGAGCATACTTTTATGTAAGCTTGATATCTTACCACTATTTTGATAGCTATCAAATGCAGCTCCGCTACTATCTAGTAGATGCCAGAATTTTTTATTGCTTACCCAAGTGTTTTTGAGGGCAATATTATAATATTGCAAGGTTACGACGAATTAACACGCGTATTTTGAATCAATAAAGTGCATGAATCACTATTATGGTGCATTAACTTCAGCATTATCTGCCATGATTAGGTGCATTTAACGGTAGTCTTTATAGAACTTTAATACTAAACAGCCACTTAATGTAGAATTTTCAAGAAGTTACTACTTGCTATCAGTCTAAGCCAACTCTAAAGTGAGTTTTTGGCATAGCGTTTGCATCCTTTTATTGGTACTCACTGATTCATATAAAGTCGTGTCGTAATCTCCATTATTAGTATAAGCTTATGTTCATGATATGACAGACAAGCTGGCGAAGATGTTATAACCATTCAGCATTATTGGTCAGATATTGTTAAAATAGCCTTAGCGTCTATATCTATAAGTGGCTTAGACCAATAGGAAGTCAGGACGACTACAAATGATGGTAAGTGGGTCTAATAACAAATATCATATTTGGAGTGTGGTGCTTAACAGGTGTTTGACCCCCATGTAAAGCGCTATAGCTGAGCCGCTTTAAAACAGATACAGGATAGCTGGCAGAAATTTTCGAAGCCTCTGGAGTGACGTAGTCACACAGCAAGCTAGAAAAATTTTTGCCAGTTATCCAAAACCATGTGTGTATCTGTTTTATTTTGAACTGACTATATCAAGGTGCAGAAACTCGCATAATAATTTTAAATCACAACTTTAAATCACAACTTTAAATCGCAATAATACGATAACCACAAGGGAAACTATTTATGTCGAATAAATTACTAGATCTTATCAAATCATCTGACGCTAAATGGGTTGATTTTCGCTTTACTGATACTCGCGGTAAAGAACAACACATCAGCTTTCCAGCGCATACCGTTGACGAAGAAGTAATGGAAGATGGCAAAATGTTTGACGGCTCATCTATTGCTGGCTGGAAAGGCATTGAAGCGTCTGATATGATCTTGCGCCCTGATCCAGAAACGGCTTTTTTAGACCCGTTCTTTGATTCGGTTACCGTTGTGGTCACTTGTGACATCATCGAGCCATCAACGCTGCAAGGTTATGATCGTGACCCGCGTTCTATCGCACGCCGTGCTGAAGAGTATTTAAAGTCGACCGGTATTGGTGATACGGCTTATTTTGGTCCTGAGCCTGAATTCTTTATGTTTGACGACGTAAAATGGTCTGTTGAGATGTCAGGTGTTAGCCATAAAATTACTGCTGAAGAAGCGGCATGGTCAACTAATGAGTCTTATGAATGGGGCAATATGGCGCATCGTCCACGTGTTAAAGGCGGCTATTTCCCAGTACCACCAATCGACAGCTCACATGATATCCGCGCGGTTATGTGCGAACGTCTAGAAGAAATCATTGGCGAAGGCTGCGTTGAGGTGCATCATCACGAAGTTGCCCCTTGTCAGTCAGAGATTGGCGTTGCATTCAACACTATGGTACGCAAAGCAGACGAAGTTCAGCAGCTAAAATATGTAGTACACAACGTTGCGCATCAATTTGGCAAAACAGCGACCTTTATGCCTAAGCCTGTTGTTGGTGATAATGGCTCGGGTATGCACGTGCATATCTCAATCTCAAAAGATGGTCAGAATACTTTTGCAGGCGATGAATATGCTGGTCTGTCTGAGTCGGCGTTGTATTTCATCGGTGGTATCATCAAGCATGCTCGTGCATTGAACGCGATTACCAACCCTGCGACCAACAGTTACAAGCGTCTCGTGCCTCATTATGAAGCACCTATTAAGCTGGCATACTCTGCCCGTAACCGCTCAGCCTCTATCCGTATTCCGCACGTTAACAGTCCAAAAGCTGTCCGTGTTGAAGCGCGATTCCCTGATCCAGCGGCCAACCCATACTTAGCCTTCGCAGCGCTATTGATGGCCGGCCTTGATGGCATTCAAAATAAAATGCACCCAGGCGACGCTGCTGATAAAAACTTGTATGACTTGCCACCTGAAGAAGAAGCACAAATCCCAACAGTGGCAGAAAGCCTAGAAGTGGCCCTTCAAGCATTGAAAGATGATCATGAGTTCTTGTTAAAAGGCGATGTGTTCACTAAAGACATGTTAGAAGCTTATATTGCTCTTAAAGATGAAGAAGTACAACGTCTGAACGTTACTGTACATCCAGTTGAATTTGACATGTACTACAGCTGCTAATTAGTAGCTTATGCGTTAGATTATTTTGAATAAAAAACCAGTCAAGTTGATCTTGGCTGGTTTTTTATTGTTTGCGCACAGAGAAGGTTTGAGTTAGTAGGAGGTTGGAGACCACAGAATTCATGCTATGCCAGATGGCATTATTTTTTTTATGGAGTTAACTCATTTATTAATTTTTTAGCAAGTAAGCCGTTTTCACAGCCACTACTGTTATTCCCCTAAAAATAGCCCATAATAGTACTTATAATACTCATCAATAACGCGCACTTATTAGGTTGACTGACTATGCACTCACACTCACCACTTATTCAGACAGTAATGACCATACGCAGCCATGCACAAATTAAAAATAAGATATTAGTGGGCTTATTAATTAGCACAGCCAGTCTCTACGCGCCTATGCTTAATGCGGACCCTATTTATAAAGTCGTTGATGAGCAAACGGGTCAGGTTACCTTTACCGATCGTCCGCAAAGTTATGAGCAGCAAGCGGGCAAGCAAATCAGTCAAACCGGTATCACGACTGCCAGTACTAGCGCTAACACTAATAACCGCAGTACGAGTAGTAACCCTAGTGGTGAGTCTGTGAATAATAGACAAGTCGCACCGAAATTTACTGCGGATATTCCAGCTCTTAAAGCGGTATCGGTAAACTATCAGCTGACTATGACCGAGCCCAGTGAAGAGCGAGCTTATCATCGTCCTGCTCAAAGTATTGTGGTAAATCTACAGCTAAACCCTGCACTGCAAGCGGGTGATAGTGTGAGTATTTACCTAGATGGCAATGAGGTAGCTCAAGGATTAAGTGCTTCGATTGCGACCGTCGATATTCTACCAGGGAAGCATAGCATCACAGCAGTGGTAAAAAATGAGACAGGTCAAATGCTTAAGCAAGTTGAGCGTACGGTTTATGTGATTCAAAATACAGCGAGATTGCAAAATAATAAGAAAATCGCCCAGCAGCTCTTGGCTTATCAGCAGTTGCCGTGGCATCAAAAAGTGCTGCTAAAACTACGTCAAGACAGTACCACTAGACAGTAGGTCCAGAACAAGCACCAATATATTTAAACAGCCAATTTGAATCTCTAAGCTGAGTATTAGCAATAATCTTATATCTTAAATGTTTGATTACTCTTAATCTCAAAAACCATAAGGCCAAGCACAGCTTAAAGTGCTTGGCCTTAGTAGTACATCACATTAGTAAAAGCGGGTTTAAACCGTATTAGCCTTATTTAGTCAGCTCAATCGTACCATTAGCCGTGACTGAGATAGTACTGTTACCAGATTCAAAGCTTTGAGAGGGCACTGACGACTCAGCCGAATCTGCTTTCATATTCATCGCACCATACATAGGGCGTGGATAGTTGCTTCCTGTGTTCAAATTGACCGTAATGACGCGATAGCCACGTGCATCCCATGCTCGAGTTAGGTTTTTAGCTTGCTGTTGAAAGGCGCGTGAAGCATCGGTCATCAGCTTTTGCTCTAAGGCGTCTTTTTTAGCCTCTGATACCCCAAAGTTTAGATTATCCATAACTAAGGTTTCTTGCAAGTCTGCAATCAGCTGGCTGGTCGCGGCAAAATCGGTGCTTTTGAGATCTATGTTTGCTTGTCCTGTCCAGCCAACGATTTTGTCATTTTTGTCATAGCGTGGATAGGTGCGTTGTTGCCCTGTACTGACAGTTACGCTAGGGTAGCGCTTGGCAATAGCCAAGGCTTTATTAACTGAGGTATTAAGATTGGTTGCTAGCGTTTTGGCATTAGTGGCTTGTAGCTTTTTATATAAACTGGCGCGTACCTCATCGTTTGCTACCTCCTCTTTTACTTCTGTTTGAAAGCTTAATTGATCATAACCGCTAGGCTCAGCATGTGCGCTGCCCATCATAGCTGTCAATAGACACGCGGCGCTAGTAGCAACAGCGGCTTTATTAAGTAAAGTGCTCTTCATAATATCTCCTAAGTGTAATTTGTAATAACTAGATTAATAGTAAAGGTCTGTCATATATTAGCTGATGACGTTACGTTTTTTTAGTTGGGTAACAGACAATATATCTAACATATTTATTTAAAATAGCAAAATCCACACGATATGCTGTAAGGATTTTGTCACTATATTCTTATTGTCTTGAGTTTGTGATTAATAGAGTTGGCTATCAGAGCAATTAAATATCGATTATCTTACGATATGGGTTGTAATACTGAGAAATTCTTGTATAATTTGCAACTGGTGGCTCCATTGGTAGCCTCGCAATATTGTACTATGAACCCCGCCAGGACCGGAAGGTAGCAACGGTAATAGTTTCAATGTGTGCCGAGGATGTGCTTTTGGAGTCGCTTTTTTTGTCTATAAAATGCTGATTTACATAGTTATACTCAAAAATAGTTAAATACTGGTTACTGTTTTGATAGCCATTTGCTTATCCAGATTTAAAACATATAAAATATTAAAATCTCCTAAAATTCTATTAGATGTATTAAGCCCTTAATTTTGAAGGGCTTTTTTTTGGTCAAGATTTTATCCGATTCTTAAGTTTCACTTATTATTATAGGTGAAAATACTATGTATTAGTCGCTGTTAAATTGATCGCTTGGAAACGCTATTATGAAGATGTTTGTTTGGTTCTTTATTGTATTTACCGTGCTGGTGGTTATTGTCGGAGTGATGATATTCAATAAGTTAGTACGCGCACGTAATCAAGCGAAGAATGGCTTTGCCCAGATAGATGTGCAGCTCAAACGCCGTCATGATTTGATTCCCAATTTGGTTGAGACTGCCAAGCGTTATTTAACACATGAAGAAGAGACGCTCACGCGGGTGACCGAGGCACGTAATCGTGCGCAGAGTTTGCAAGACTCTAGCCAGCATCAGCCTGAGTCGCTGGAACACATGGCGCTATTTGCACAAGCAGAAGGGTTGCTATCAAAAGCGTTGGGTCAGTTTTATGCCGTTGTCGAAGCCTATCCTGAATTAAAGGCAGACAGTTTAATCAAAGAGCTGATGGATGAGTTGACCAATACCGAAAACCGCATTGGTTTTGCCCGTCAACATTACAATGACAGTGTGATGTTTTATAACAATGATCGCGAAGTATTTCCGAATAATTTAGTGAGCACGACGTTTGGTTTTCGTCCGCTAAGCCCTTTAGTATTTGCAGATAAAGAAGCCATTAGCCAAGCGCCCAATGTGAATTTTAGTTAACTGTTAATTAGCTTTGGGGTAGATTTTGGCTGGGTTCGGACAAGATAGGCGGATGGATTTTTTTGGTGAGCAGCGTACCCGTACGTGGCGCAGTCTGTTGCTATATGGTCTGTTTTTATTGATTGTACTGGCGCACATGGCGGTAGCGCTGGGTATCATGGCGCTGTTATTGACGTTATTTACCGGCGGTATCTATTATTGGGTGTTGGTGCTGGTTATTATTTGGACGCTATTTAGCTTTATGGCGGGCAGTTACCTTGAATATCGACGTTTAAAAGCGGGTGGACGAGCGATTGCCAAGCGCGTTGGCGCAGTCAGATTGTTTATTGATAGCAGCCAAGAGGCGTTAGAGCACAGTCAGGGCGTGGCGTACCAGCATGAGCCTGTGTCACCAGTTCGTTATAGCTCGCGTCATATTGCGGTGCGTGATGAGCGTGATTTTCCGCCAGTTTATCGTCGTTACTATGAGTTTGCTCAGCAGTTAGCGATTGCTTCAGGGTTGAGCATGCCAATATTGTATGTCATGCCTAACGAGCAAGGCATTAATGGTTTTGTCGCTGGTCGGCATACACAAGACATGGTATTGGTCGTGACCCAAGGGGCGCTGGATAAGCTGTCTGATGAGGCGCTATATGGACTTATTGGTCATGAATATGGCCATATAATGCACGGTGATGCCAAGTTTAACCTACAACTGATGGTGGTGCTGGCAGGGTTGCAAATATTATATGATTGGAGTGACCCTATCGAGAATTTAACCTCTGGGCATAGTCGGCACAGCAGTTATTTTGATAGTATGACCCGTCGAGAAGCATCGGTAGCACAAAGAAAAATTGACTCACAAGCACGCGACCTTGAGGCGAAAACGGCAGATTTTACTACCCATAGCGAGTGGGTGACCCATTGGCAAACTCAGGCTCAGCGTTCGACAGAGCTTCGTAAGAACAGTGCTCTACCATTACCGTCCCGAGTATTTGATCGTAACGCACCGCGTAGCGTTTGGACCTTGTTATTACAGGGTCTAAGCTTCTCTAGCATGGCCAGCGCACAGCTGATTAAGCACAGCTTTAACCGTGAGCGCGAGCTATTAGCGGACGCGACCAGTATCCAGTTGACACGCTCGCCAGCAATTTTGGAAACCTTAAAAGCCATTCACCAAGATTCGCTTGGGTCACGTCTATCATATATTGCTGATATCAACGGGCTAAGCCATTTTTTCTTCGCCAGTAGCGGGGCGGATTTGGGTGATGTTTCTTGGTTTGCTACCCATCCAAGCTTACCTGAGCGCATGAGCGCGATTAATGCCAGCGACTATCAAAATTTTGCAATAAAAGTGGCAAAAGAGCAGCAATTGAATCAACAAAAAATTAAAGAAATCTACGAGCAGCGCCGAAGCGGAACGTGGGGTGGGCTTAAAGGTAATAATAACCTAAGTGGAAATATAAACTCAAGCTCTCCCTCTCCCTCATCATCTGACATTGCTCAAAAACATAATATATCTGTTGATAAGAGCTCTAACGGCTTTGACAGTAAAGTTGACACCGATACAGGACTTGAATTCAATATAAAGGCAGACACTATTATTGATGGACGTTTGCAAGTGGAAGCTAGTGCAATTGGCACGGATAAATTATTAAAACCGTGGCAAACAGAGCTTAGCCCTGATTTGCCAACGGACACGCTAGTTTCAGACACAGACATCCAAAACGTATCGCTACCGCATTATGTGCTTGATCACAGTCATCATCCGTTAGGCGCGCAAGCGGTGATTGAAGCCGTGCTGTTATGCCACCAATGCCACACATTATCAACGACTGCTGTTTATGATCTTGCCGATATTTGGTGCGGACCGTGTCAAGCTATTATCGATATTGACCACAATGCGAATGACGATAGCAGTTATGTCAATCATATCGAGCCTATTGATATTAATATTAGTATTAATAGTCCTTCTGCTCTCAATAATGAAAATATTATCATCAAGGAAAAGGGCGTATTGCCGCATATTATAGATCCTAAGCTACTCGAAACGATTGCTAGTTTTGATCGGCGTCTGGATAGCGCTTTGCTGGCTCTTGCAGTTAAAAGACTGAGTAAGCATGATTTATCCTTAGCAACAATAGAACAGCTACGGCAAAAAAGTCTCAGCAGTCATACTCATACCAGTCATCAATATTATCAGCAACAGCAAAAATCCCGCACAATGCTAGTGCGCTATCAGCAAGGGCTTTTTGAGTTATTCAAGGGTCAGTTGAGTGCTGATTTGACCAAAAATTTAAATGATGATGCTTCTGAAACGCTAGCACAGTGTTTACCATTAAAACCTCAGCCGCCGCCGATCTTGTCCTTATGGCAAGCGCTACATTTACAGCAGCTGTTACCAGTATTGTCGCAAGTGCTGGGTGATGACGGTTCAACAGAAAATGCCCTATATCAGCAAGTATTACAAGCTTGCGTGCCTGATATAATTGCCCAGCTTGATCCGTCGGGGCAAACGTTTACAGGTCTTGAAACCAATCAACAGGCGATGCTGGTTATATTTGCTTATCGCTTAGCAAAAGATAAAGTAGGGCAGACAGCAGGATTTATAGACAACCATAAATGCTACGTCATAGACTTAAGGCGGCATGCGCGTTTGATTGATATTGATTTAGGGGCAGTTAGCGATGCGAATTTACAATGGCTGTTAGTGACCGCGCAGCATCTCAATAGTATTCAACTGTTGGCTATTATCACCTTAATTCCGACAACTGATGAAAATCAGCATAAGACGCAGCAGGACAAGGGTCAAATAGTTTATAATGGCGATAGTCATAACAGCTTTGATTATAACGGCTTTAATCATAATAATTATCGGCTATGGCTAAGCACATTGCATACCGTGATGTTACACGATACGATAGTCAGTCAAGATGAATTTGACTGCTTAACGGTGTTAGCAGAGCGCTGGCTTGGCGTGCGGAAACTGTTCGACTGATAGTTCCGCTACCCTTAGAACAGTTATCGTGAGCTTGGCTAACTAAAAGTCTCAAATATTAACTCCTCACTAGATTATTGGCCCCTTTGCAAATAAGTAGGCCACTAAATAGGACAGTACCAATCCATGAGTGATACCCAAGACCAGCTACTCTTACGGCAGCGCCATATGCAACAGCGGCAGATTTTGGCGATGATGGGTATTGAACACTGGGTACAGCCAGACTCGCCAACTATTAAAGTTGCGGATATTCCTTCGGCAACCGTAGATCAACCTGTATCTTCAAACTTATCAGGGCTATCAAGTCTGTCAGGGCTAGGTATGGAGCGCGCAAGCGTCGAAACTAAAGAGTCTAGGCCAGATACAGCACCTGCTATTGCTGATTATGATGCAGTCGATACCGTTATTCCTCATGTGCCTGATGAGCAAAGTTTAGTGAGGGAAAATACAGCAACAGAAAGCCCAGTAACGGCTGAATTTGATAACCATACAATCAATACTCCTGTTGCCCCCAACGCTGAGGCTGTTACGCAAACAGACGTCACGCAAACAGACGTCACGCCAACTGTAGAACAATTGGTAGCGCCACTAGTAGAATCAGCCAAGACCTCTGCAAAACTAAAGAGTACTGTTGAACACAATAATAGTGACCGCTTAGATAGCAGTCTCAAGAAGGTTGCACCGTTTGACTTACAAGGTGGGCGCTATGGCAACTGGGTGCTGATGGTTGATATTCAGTCGTTAAATAATGACAGTCAAAAACTGTGGCAAAATATAACTCAGGCCTTATCACTATCGTGTGAGACCACTTCTTTTCCGATTTGTGAGGGTATGGATACTGCCGAACTTGCCAATGCCAGCCTTGCTGGATACGTTTTTAAGATTGGTAGAAGTGAAGAGGTGTTGGTTGCGGCATTAACCGAATTGCCTGATGGACTCATCCATCCCAATCTGTCCAGCGTACCTACTCTCGATGAAATGCTAGCCGATACCAGTCTGAAACGTGACTTGTGGGAACAGCTGTCCAATCAAGCGTAAAAGTAGCAAGTATAAAAGTAGTTGTAAAATAGTTATATGGCAAAACTGCTTTAATGATAATTAAGTGTTAAAAGTAAGACTGAGGTTAAGCGTTTTAAGAAAAACTGTAATGAAACCTATTATTCCATCATGTTTAGGATACTTATAATGACGACCAAACCCACTATGGCTACAGAAGTGACTACGAAAGTTGCTCCTCATCGCTTACCTAATTTCAGTGCTGGACCTGCCACTATACCTACTGAAGTACTAATGCGTGCTCAAGAGGAGCTGCTTGATTGGCAAGGAAGTGGTATGTCTATAATGGAGATGAGTCATCGCAGTAAAGACTATGTAGCCGTCACCCAAAAGGCTGAAACTAAGCTGCGTACACTGATGGAAATTCCTGATAACTATAAGGTACTATTCTTGCAAGGCGGTGCAAGCTTACAATTCTCAGCGATTCCCTTAAACTTATTAAATGGCGGCCGCGGCGATTATCTAACCACAGGTGCTTGGTCAAGTAAGGCAATCAAAGAAGCTCAGCGCTATTCAGCGCTCGGCCTTGGTGAAATCAATTTAGTAGCAACGGGCAAAGACAGTAACTTTACCGATGTCCCTGCGCAAAGTGATTGGAATATCAGTGATGCTGCTGCTTACTTCCATTATTGCGCTAACGAAACCATTCATGGTCTACAAATATTTGAGCCACCACAAGTCAATGCGCCGCTCATCGCTGATATGTCGTCATCTATTTTGTCACAGCCGATAGACGTGTCTAAGTTTGGGATGATTTATGCGGGTGCGCAAAAGAACATTGGCCCTGCAGGATTGGTCATTGTTATTATTCGTGATGATTTATTAGGGCAAGCAAGCGAGTGGTGTCCGATGCTGCTTAACTATGAGCATCAAGCAGAGAAGGAGTCGATGTCTAATACACCTGCGACCTATTCTTGGTATTTAGCCGGATTGGTATTCGACTGGTTAGAGGAGCAAGGCGGGGTTGCTGCTATTGGCAAAATTAACCAACAAAAAGCCGCGCTATTATACGACACGATTGATAACAGCCCATTTTATAGTAATCCGGTCGCGCATAAGCATCGCTCTATCATGAACGTGCCGTTTACCTTAGCAGACAGCAGCCTTGATAAAGTATTTTTAGCAGAGTCAGAAAAAGCAGGACTGCTCAATTTAAAAGGCCATCGTGACGTTGGTGGTATGCGCGCTAGTATTTACAATGCCATTCCGCTTGAATGGGTACAGCTGTTGGTAGGCTTTATGAAAGACTTTGAAAAGCAGCATGGCTAAGCCGATTAATGCTGTATTAGTACTATAGTTGGTTTACTGTAAAAGAGAGACGGTGAGCATGGCTGCGGGAAATTTTCGAAGCCTCTGGAGTGGCAAAGCCGCACAGCAAGCGAGAACAATTTGCCAGCCTTGCGAGTTTAGCCGTTGTCTCTATTTTATTTAGTATTCACTATATTTAAATACTAAAAGAAGGGCGCAACTGATCACGGTTGCGCCTTTTTTAATTGGAGTAGATACCTTCTTTGCTTTAAGAATAAGTCATTTGCCATACTCACCTTCGCAAACCATTAGGTTTAAAAAGCTAAGTTTGTTATGATAAAATTTTATGCCGCATTTGTTTTTCAGTCACAATCCAAATTTTTAGTATACAAATTGGTCTAGAATACAAGTTTGTAACAATGCTCATTATGATAAAGAAGCTGTATAAAAAGCTATGACAAAAAATATCAGGTTAAAAACCGTCTTGATTAGCATCATGATTTTCTGGATGCCAATCAGTATGGCTGCGCCTATAACGACTACTGCACTTGGACATAACAGTACTACTGAGTATGTTGACGCGCCTTTTATGCCTTATGCCAATCCAAAAGCCCCAGCGGGCGGTACGTTATCCTTGGATGCGCGCGGTACCTTTAATAGTGCCAATCAATGGATGACCACTGGTGTGGCGATGATTGGTACCAATTATCTCTATGATACCTTGATGACCGGATCTTTAAACGAAGCCTTTACTATGTATCCACAGCTGGCAACTGGCGTCACCTATGACCCTGATGATACTAGCTGGATTATTTACCATATCAATCCTGCTGCCCGTTTTTGGGATGGCACGCCAGTCACGAGCGCTGATGTCAAAGCAACCTATGAGGCGCTCTTGACCAAAGGGCCGATGTATATTCGCAGCTATTTGGATGATATTAAAGAAATACAAACTATTGATAAGCAGCAGGTGAAGTTTATCTTCGCTTCTGATGACAATAAAGAGATTTTACTGACCGTTGGTCAGTTTCCTATCTTTGCGAAAACCTCAATTGATGCTGATTTTGAGAAGATTAGCCTGAGCCCACTTATGGGTAGTGGACCTTATAAACTAGGACGTGTTGATGCTGGGCGCTCGGTCAGTTACGTTCGTGACCCTAACTATTGGGGACGCGATTTGATGGTCAATCGCGGACGCTATAATTTTGATATGATTAAGTTCGTCTATTATCAAAGTGATGAGATAGCTTTTGAAGGTTTTAAATCAGGGCAATATCGCTTTCGCCCCGAAAATAAAGCCTCTAACTGGGCGACTGGTTATAATTTTCCAGCGGTAACAGCCGGAATGATTAATAAAGAAGCGATAACCAGCCAAAACCCAGTACCAATGCAAGGGCTGATTATGAATATGCGGCGGCCTATTTTTCAAGATATTCGTGTCCGCCAAGCCCTAACAGCCGCGTATGATTTTGAATGGATGAATAAGACATTATTTCACGGTCAATATGAGCGTTTGCAAAGCTTTTTTCATGGCTCAGAGCTGGCAGCAACCGGCACGCCATCAGCCGCTGAGATGCAAATATTGACGCCTTTATTATCTGAGCTTGAGCCTATGCAGCGTCAGGCCGTGTTAAATGACTGGCAAATGCCAACCAGTGATGGTGGTGGTTTTAATCGTGAAGGGCTGTTAAAGGCTCGTAAGCTACTGTTAGAGGCCGGATTTTATTATGATGACATGAAGTTGTACCAGCCCGATGGTAAGCTGGCGCAGATAGAGTTATTAATGACAGGCGATACTATGGGGCGTGTACTGCTTCCTTATATCCGTAACTTAAAGCGCTTAGGGTTTGATGCGACATTACGCCAAGTTGATGGGCCACAATATTATGAACGTATGCGCCGTTTTGATTATGATATGACCGTTGATGTGTTTGCTCAGAGTCTCTCACCGGGTGCAGAGCAAGCGGCATTTTGGGGTAGCACTGCTGCTGATGAAGTTGGCAACCATAATACAATCGGCATTAAAAATGCCGCTATTGACAGGGTGGTAGAGGCGCTTGGTAATGCTGAGAGCCGTGAAGATATCGTCCTATATACCCAAGTGCTCGACCGTCTGCTACGTGCTGGTCATTATTTAGTCCCATTATATGGTAAGTCTGGAACCAACGTGGCCTACTGGAATCAGTATCGCCATGTAGACAAGCTGCCAACCAATGCGGTTGGGATTGACTATTGGTGGGTGGATAAACAGGCAGAGGCGCGTGTCGATAAGTATTTAGGACAATAAGCTTATGGCTCTAAGCGCAAATTAATCTAAGCTTAGCAAGCTTACTCGATTCAGTTTCTTATATGAAATATAAAGGTAACCTTTAATAAATAACGATAGCTTTTAATAAAGACAGCTTTTAACAACGACAGTCTCTAACAAATATAACCTTTAATAAAGATAATTTCTAATAAGGATTCAGTATGAGTATTCAAATTCATCCCATTAAAGCATTTAATGATAATTATATTTGGACCTTGATTAACGACAGTAATAAGCAAGCCATTGTCATTGATCCCGGTCAGGCAGCGCCAGTCATAGAATATCTAGAAGCACAGGAGCTGGATCTGATAGCGATTTGGACGACTCATCACCATTATGATCATACTGGCGGGGTAGCTGAGCTACAAGAACACTTCCCGATGACCCATCTTGTTGCGCATAGTGAACATAATGTGGATGAAGATCAGACTATTAAAGACGGTAGTACTGTCAGCGCTTGGGGTTGTTCAGCACAAGTATGGGATGTTTCAGGGCATACCGCTAGCCACATGGCCTATATTTTAGATATTGACGGGCGCAAGCATTGCTTTTGCGGTGACACGCTCTTTAGTGGCGGCTGTGGTCGAGTCTTTACGGGTACTATTGAGCAATTATATGCCAGCTTTAAGCGCTTAAATGACCTGCCAGCTGACGCGCTATATTATCCGGCGCATGAGTATACTGCTAGCAATCTGCGCTTTGGTCTATCTATCGAGCCGGACAATGCAGCAATGCAGCAAGCGTTCACACAAGCAGAAGAAAAAACGGCACAAGGTATCCCGACATTACCAGTAACGGTAGAGCATGAGCGCGCGATTAATGTGTTCTTGCGAGCGAATGAACCGACTGTAATAGCTGGGGTCGAGGCCAAAATAAAACTTGATGATGATAAACCGTTAACGGTGTTTGCTGCTTTACGTGAACTTAAAAACAACTTTTAAACTGTTTTTTTTAACGTGTTTTCAAAAAGCATTCTTAAAAAGTAAAGCTATCGTATTTATCGTTGCCCCTGTTTGCTATTACTATTAGTTCTTGCTGTTTCTCCTCATTTAGGAAGTCGTCATTATGGGTCGTTATATCTTAAAAAGGTTGTTGCTAATACTGCCAACGCTATTTTTGATATTGCTGGCGAACTTCGTCATTGTACAAGCTGCGCCTGGTGGTCCGGTGGAACAGCAGCTGGCACTAATTGAACAAGGTGCTAAAGATAATGCACTTAATGGCAATATAGGAGCGGGAAGCTCAGGCGGTAATGACAGTACCTATCAAGGTACGCGCGGACTATCGGAGGATATGGTGGCGGCAATCAATGCTCAATATGGCTTTGATAAACCAGCGCCAGAACGCTTTTGGCTGATGCTAAAGAATTATGCCCGTCTAGACTTTGGCGAGTCGTTCTTTAAAGGGCAGTCGGTGACGGAACTTATTATAGAGAAGATGCCAGTTTCTATATCGCTTGGGCTGTGGAGTACGCTACTGATCTATCTAATAGCCATTCCGCTAGGTATTTATAAAGCCATGCATCATGGGTCGGCGATTGATAAAGCGACAGCTATGCTACTTGCGGTTGGTCATGCGATACCAGTGTTTGTGTTTGCTGTGATTCTATTGGTATTTTTTGCCGGTGGTAGCTATTGGAATATATTTCCTTTACAAGGACTAACCTCAGAGAATTTTGATCAATTATCAACATTGGGAAAAATAAAAGATTACTTTTGGCATTTGGCCTTACCGCTGTTAGCCAGTACGGTTGGCGGCTTTGCTGGCCTGACTTATCTGACCAAATTTAGCTTTTTAGAAGAATTGGGTAAACAATACGTGCTCACTGCGCGCGCGAAAGGCTTAGGGGAACGGCAAGTGCTGTATGGCCATGTGTTTCGCAATGCGATGCTGATTATTATTGCTGGTATTCCAGCCGCTATCGTTGGTATCTTCTTTGCCGGAAACTTTTTGATTGAGATTATTTTTAAGCTTGATGGGTTAGGATTGTTAGGCTTTGAAGCCATTCAGCAGCGCGATTATCCGGTAATCTTTGGGACGCTATTTATCTTTACTTTACTGGGTCTACTACTACAGCTAATCAGTGACTTAAGCTATCACTTGATTGATCCCCGTATTGATTTTGAGGGGCGCTAATGTCAAATTCTCATATCTCCTCAAATAGCGATGTGCTAAATTCTAATCCTATAGATTCTTCTTCTAATTCATCCAAAAATAACATACCTCCTAATGTACCAAATCCTCATTCATCCAAACAAAAAAAACGCCGCTTAAACCCTGTTTGGCAGGCGCGACTGAATCGTTTTCGTAAAAATCGATTGGGAGTCATATCATTAATTGTTTTTACGATAGTATTCATAATTTGTATGGCAGTTAACGTCATCGCCAATGACAAGCCGCTATTGGTGCAGTATCAGGGGGATTATTATATACCGGTATTAAAGGCTTATCCTGAGACGACTTTTGGCGGCATATTTGAGACTGAAACCAATTATAAAGACCCAGCAGTACAAGATTTAATCAAGGCGCAAGGCTATTACGTGATGCCGCCCATTCCGTTTGCTGATCAGACACCCAACGTTGAGCTGGGTCTTCCGTACCCAGCCGCGCCCAATAGTCAGAACTGGCTGGGCACGGATGATATGGGCCGCGATGTGCTGGCAAGGATTCTCTATGGTATGCGGGTGTCCTTACTATTTGGCTTGGCACTGACCATAGCTGGGGCCATTATCGGGATTATCGCCGGTGCCATTCAAGGCTATTATGGCGGCTGGATTGATTTGGCAGGTCAGCGTTTTATGGAAGTGTGGGGCGGCATGCCGCAGCTGTTTATGATCATTATTTTAGTCAGCTTGTTTAGCCCCAGTATCACTGTGCTATTTGCGTTGATGTTGTTATTTGGCTGGATGGGACTGGTTGGCTTGGTTCGAGCAGAATTTTTGCGCGCGCGTAACTTTGATTACGTCCGTGCCGCGCGTAACCTAGGCGTCTCAGACAGTCAAATCATGCTTCGGCACATTTTGCCCAATGCGTTGGCATCGAGCTTATCGCAATTGCCTTTTATTTTGACTGCCAATATCATTGCGCTGACGGCGTTAGATTTCTTAGGGTATGGTCTCCCGCCTGGTTCGCCATCTCTTGGTGAGCTAATGGTACAAGGGAAAAACAACCTTGATGCGCCGTGGCTAGCCTTATCAGGATTTTTTAGTTTGACCTTTATTTTATCGCTGCTTATTTTCATTGGCGAAGCGCTGCGTGATGCGTTTGATCCGAGGCGCTCTTAATATGACAACGACCAATAATGAACGACATCAAGGTAGTGCCAGTGAACAAGTTTCTGCAATTTTAACAGTCGATCAGCTAAGCATTGTCACTACTGCAGGCATACTGTTAGTTGATAAGCTGTCTTATCAACTTAACAAAGGTCAAACGCTGGCTATCGTTGGCGAATCTGGCTCGGGCAAATCTATTGCTAGTCTGGCGCTATTAGGATTACTACCAGAAAGTCTAGCCGTTAGTGGCAGTGCGCAACTGGCGGGTGTGGGGAAGCTATCGATAGCTAATGGTAGTAATAGTAGTAGCACCCGAAATAAGGCGTTGAAGACTATTCGTGGTCAGCGCATTGGCATGGTATTTCAAGAACCGATGACCGCGTTAAATCCACTCCACACCGTTGCCAAGCAAATCGCTGAATCGTTACGTTTAAGCGGCATATCTAAGAAACAATGGCGCGAACAAAGCATCGCTTTACTAAACGACGTCAATATTACTGATCCAGCCGATAAGCTTAGCCGCTATCCGCATGAACTGTCAGGTGGTCAGCGCCAGCGGGTGATGATCGCTATGGCGTTGGCACAAAAGCCAGATATTTTGATTGCTGATGAGCCGACCACTGCGCTTGATGTGACCTTGCAGCATGAGATTTTAGCGCTGTTAGATAACCTCAAGCGTGTGCACAATATGGCGATGATTTTAATCAGCCATGACCTTAATATTGTACGGCGTTATAGCAACGATATTATCGTTATGCGGCAGGGGCGGACGATAGAGCAAGGCGATACTTCAGCGATTTTTCACCAGCCCAAGGCTGACTATACCCGCACGCTGATGCAGCAGAACTTTGGTAAAGCACTAGATTTAGCTGATATTGTGGTTAAAGATAATCATGTGCCAGTGCTAGAAGTGAAAAACTTGCAAGTGCAATTTTCTATAGAAAAAAGCGTGTTTGGTGGCACGAAACGTTGGTTCGACGCGGTAAAAAATTTGGACATGACGCTAGAAACAGGGCAGGCGTTGGGTATCGTTGGCGAGTCTGGCTCAGGTAAAACCACTATAGCACTGGCGTTAAGTCAGCTGCTAAGTAATCAAGCGCGTGTTAGTGGGCAGATAGTTGTCAATGGACAAGATATAAAGGCCTTGTCTAAAAATGAGCTGCGCAAGTTTCGCTCGCAGATTCAAATGGTATTTCAAGACCCATTCGCCAGCATTAATCCGCGCATGACGGTATTACAGATTGTTGAAGAAGGGCTACTCGTACAAGGTGTCGATAAGGTAGCGCGCCAGCAAGCCGTCATGGATAGTTTGGAGACCGTGCATTTGCCCTCAGAGTTTGCGCACCGCTATCCCCATGAGCTATCGGGCGGTCAGCGTCAACGGGTAGCATTGGCGCGCGCACTGGTCATGCAACCACGTTTATTGATTCTGGATGAGCCTACCTCTGCGCTTGATAGTACCACACAGGTAACCATCGTTAATTTACTGCGGGAAATTCAAGAAAAGTTGCAAATCAGCTATGTGTTTATCAGCCATGACCTAAAAGTCGTGCGCGCCCTATGCCAGCATATTATGGTATTAAAAGAGGGCGTTTGTGTTGAATCAGGACGTACCGAAGACCTCTTTAATCACCCGCAACACCCTTATGCCAAGCGTTTGCTGCAAGTGTAGTGGCATAATAAATTCGGACAGCTAATAAGAGGTTATGTAGGATTGGATATGTGTCACCTTCCGAGTTTGAAAAGCGGTATTATGATAGTTTAACTCTGTCAGGCATCGCTGCCTGACTCAAGTAGGTCATTCTCCGATATGCTCGGGGCGGTTCAGTTTAGAGAAACACCCTGAACAGCGCTCTTTACGTCAGCAGCATGATGACTTTTACATAAGTGAAATCAAAAGTATTTGGCAGGACAGTAAATGCCGTTACGGTGCGCGCAAAGTTTGGCAGCAGATGAAAGCTGATGGATTACAGGTTGCTCGTTGTACGGTAGAGCGTTTAATGAAGCAGTATGGTCTTCAAGGTGTTTGGCGCGGTAAGAACAAGATTACAACCAACAGCCGTGACGATCAGAAGCGAGCTGATGACTTGGTTAATCGGAATTTTACCGCCCATCGTCCTAATCAATTATGGGTCGCTGACTTCACCTATATCAAGACGACTAGCGGCTGGGTGTATACCGCTTTTATTATTGATGTATTTGCTCGCGCTATCGTAGGCTGGAAGGTATCTGATCGTATGAATACCGATATGGTGATGGCGGCTTTAGAGCAAGCAATAGCAGACAGGAACAAACCCAAAGACGTAGTTCATCACAGCGATAGAGGGGTTCAATATTTATCCATTCGATACACGGATAAAATGACAGACTCTGGCATTATCGCTTCTGTCGGCACAACTGGCGATTCCTACGACAATGCCTTGGCTGAAACGGTCAATGGGCTTTATAAATCTGAGGTGGTTGAGTATCTAAAGCAACACTGGACTGGCGTTAACGATGTTGAACTGGCCACGCTTGAATGGGTGGCACTTCGAGCATAGCTCTCATCTTGCAAAGCTAAATCGATAATTAATCGATTTTTAACGCTTCTCAGGTTCAATAAAACCCGTTTGCATAGCACGATTGGATATGTGTCACCCTTTGAGTTTGAAAGACAGTATTATGATAGCTTAACCCTGTCAGGCATTGCTGCCTGACTCAAGTAAATCTGCCTCCGATATACTCGGGGCGTTTCAATCCACGCACCCGTGAAGGATGCGACAAAGCGGAATTGAGTGTGAGATCGCAAGGCTAGTTTCAATCCACGCACCCGTGAAGGATGCGACTGGGTATTTTGTCAATGCCTTTCCGTTTGCTTGGTTTCAATCCACGCACCCGTGAAGGATGCGACCATCGAAAACCTGCTCAATGAGCATTTGGAGTTAGTTTCAATCCACGCACCCGTGAAGGATGCGACTGGGTATTTTGTCAATGCCTTTCCGTTTGCTTGGTTTCAATCCACGCACCCGTGAAGGATGCGACTCTTCTTTACTATCCACGGATGGACATCTTAAGTTTCAATCCACGCACCCGTGAAGGATGCGACCCACCCATGATACCAAGATAATCCACACCGACCGTTTCAATCCACGCACCCGTGAAGGATGCGACTTCATTATCTTTTGACACCAACACGGTGCTAGAGTTTCAATCCACGCACCCGTGAAGGATGCGACAGATTGATGATCCACAGTTTCTTGGTTTGCTTTACGTTTCAATCCACGCACCCGTGAAGGATGCGACTTGTACTCTTTGAAATTGACGCCCACTTCCGTGAGTTTCAATCCACGCACCCGTGAAGGATGCGACCGATGCTGAGACATTCGGCAGCATTGCAAAACTAGTTTCAATCCACGCACCCGTGAAGGATGCGACTGATTACTGGTATGCTAGAGGGTAGTTTTACTGGTTTCAATCCACGCACCCGTGAAGGATGCGACAAAATTAGCAGAATTACGGAGAATGAGCGCATGTTTCAATCCACGCACCCGTGAAGGATGCGACGCCCAACTATCATAATTTAAGATAATTATTGCTGAGTTTCAATCCACGCACCCGTGAAGGATGCGACCCATACCCTCGGCAACCGCTCTATGAGTATGTAAGTTTCAATCCACGCACCCGTGAAGGATGCGACAGCTAAGCGTGTCAACTGAAAGTACGACTATCAAAGTTTCAATCCACGCACCCGTGAAGGATGCGACGTTACGGCGCTTACGGTTGCTCTGATTGCAGCGTTTCAATCCACGCACCCGTGAAGGATGCGACGCAGCCGCAGTATCAGCAGGGGCAAAGTACTCGCGGTTTCAATCCACGCACCCGTGAAGGATGCGACGATGTGATCTCAAGCGGTGCAAAGTCCATATCAGTTTCAATCCACGCACCCGTGAAGGATGCGACGCAAGTCGATAGCACCCACGTTGCTAGGATTTGTTTCAATCCACGCACCCGTGAAGGATGCGACTTGAATATAGCGCCTGTTAGGTTGGCGTCTGTGTTTCAATCCACGCACCCGTGAAGGATGCGACAGTTTGACCGCCAGCACTATCAACTGCTTTTTGTTTCAATCCACGCACCCGTGAAGGATGCGACAGCACCTTAACCCTATCACAAGGGCGCTTGATTGTTTCAATCCACGCACCCGTGAAGGATGCGACAATAGCATAAACCCAACCTTGCCTATACTGATTGTTTCAATCCACGCACCCGTGAAGGATGCGACACAGTTTCTACAGGGTATTTTTCAAAACAAGGTGGTTTCAATCCACGCACCCGTGAAGGATGCGACTTGAGTTTATGCCGAACGAAGATGATGTGGTTGTTTCAATCCACGCACCCGTGAAGGATGCGACTCTCAACAACATCTTCAAGCGTGGCATAGTTTGTTTCAATCCACGCACCCGTGAAGGATGTGACTAAAGTGGTAGCATTTACCCTAGCTGCTCGCTTGGTTTCAATCCACGCACCCGTGAAGGATGCGACGACAAGGTGATGTTTACCAAAAAACAGGTAGAAGTTTCAATCCACGCACCCGTGAAGGATGCGACTCCACCCAATTGAGGAGCGCAAATAATGGCTGATGTTTCAATCCACGCACCCGTGAAGGATGCGACAAGACCCAGTTTGCTAACGAGATTGGCAATAAGTTTCAATCCACGCACCCGTGAAGGATGCGACATACGTTTATTACGAACTGTCTAACTGATGGATTGTTTCAATCCACGCACCCGTGAAGGATGCGACGACTGACTCAATACTAACAGGGGGGCTTATTTTGTTTCAATCCACGCACCCGTGAAGGATGCGACCGGTTGTTATGATTACGGCTGATATACCGCCTAGTTTCAATCCACGCACCCGTGAAGGATGCGACCCTTGAAATCAGCTCAAGGCTCCAAAATCAGCATCGTTTCAATCCACGCACCCGTGAAGGATGCGACTATTGATAGTGGTCATGCAACGGCAATGGATGTTATCGTTTCAATCCACGCACCCGTGAAGGATGCGACTTTAGATAGCCGTGATGAGCTGTGTGCCCAAATAGTTTCAATCCACGCACCCGTGAAGGATGCGACGGACTATCTAAAATACTAGGCGATGTTATAGAAAGTTTCAATCCACGCACCCGTGAAGGATGCGACGCCTAGCGCAACCATTCCTGCGATAGTAGAGTATTGTTTCAATCCACGCACCCGTGAAGGATGCGACTACGGAATCGACAACGTAAAGAGGTGTAGTAATGTTTCAATCCACGCACCCGTGAAGGATGCGACGTAAGTGATAGCGACAATTACGAGGTTAGAGCTAGTTTCAATCCACGCACCCGTGAAGGATGCGACATTTAAACATGGGTACAGTGCAACAGGGGATTAGTTTCAATCCACGCACCCGTGAAGGATGCGACTCAAACTTGCTGCCACATCGGTATAAATATTTGTTTCAATCCACGCACCCGTGAAGGATGCGACCAGCATTGATGACCACCGTTTTTGGGTGTTTTGGTTTCAATCCACGCACCCGTGAAGGATGCGACCCTGCTGGGATGCTAGATGATGTTACTGAGTTTGTTTCAATCCACGCACCCGTGAAGGATGCGACAGTAAAAAAAACAACAAGCCAGAAGTCGATTGGGTTTCAATCCACGCACCCGTGAAGGATGCGACTCTAGGTATAGTAGAGGATAACCGACAAAATGAGTTTCAATCCACGCACCCGTGAAGGATGCGACATGCAAAACTCGGAAATAAATCCGAGTTAGCTGTTTCAATCCACGCACCCGTGAAGGATGCGACGCTGCTAATTTCTTATTGCCGATCTCATTGGCGTTTCAATCCACGCACCCGTGAAGGATGCGACATTAGGTGGCCACTCAAACACCCATCCAATTAGTGTTTCAATCCACGCACCCGTGAAGGATGCGACTGGTTCAGGCTGCGGGCTTGTTTGCCACGCACATGTTTCAATCCACGCACCCGTGAAGGATGCGACTAGCAGATCAGATAGAGCCGCAATTATGGGGCGTTTCAATCCACGCACCCGTGAAGGATGCGACTGCTATTACACTATGAGCGCATCAGGCGTAAAGAGTTTCAATCCACGCACCCGTGAAGGATGCGACAAGACAATTAAGGCTGCGAATGAGTCACTAAAAAGTTTCAATCCACGCACCCGTGAAGGATGCGACCATAATCAGTAATCAGGTCTTTATTTTCTTCATGTTTCAATCCACGCACCCGTGAAGGATGCGACCACCTAGTAAAAATCTATCAGCGTGACGACTTAGTTTCAATCCACGCACCCGTGAAGGATGCGACTTTACATCGATATTTGATGCTATGGATTGGGCTGTTTCAATCCACGCACCCGTGAAGGATGCGACATTAGGCAGACGATCACTCTGCTGTTCTACCAATGTTTCAATCCACGCACCCGTGAAGGATGCGACGCCTTTTTTATATCATCAAGGCCCCACACTTTGTTGTTTCAATCCACGCACCCGTGAAGGATGCGACGATTCCCCTTCGTGGGGTTTTTGAGATTGCGTTTGTTTCAATCCACGCACCCGTGAAGGATGCGACTGTTGAGATACTTGCAAAGATAACAGGTCATAAGTTTCAATCCACGCACCCGTGAAGGATGCGACGATGTGCGAATATGCAACTCACTCCTCATATATGTTTCAATCCACGCACCCGTGAAGGATGCGACCAGTATATAGTAATGACCGTCAGTCCCTGCAGGAGAGTTTCAATCCACGCACCCGTGAAGGATGCGACCTGTTCGGTGGTGCAGCGCATATTGAGTTTATGTTTCAATCCACGCACCCGTGAAGGATGCGACAGCTAAATGAGCTTCAAAGCCGTTTGTTAACTGGTTTCAATCCACGCACCCGTGAAGGATGCGACTAGCTGCTTGCACATTGTCAAAGTCGCTTGATTGGTTTCAATCCACGCACCCGTGAAGGATGCGACAAGTTGAGTGATGTTAGGTATACTAATTACTGGGTTTCAATCCACGCACCCGTGAAGGATGCGACTTCTTGATAGTTTTTTGATGCCTGTCTCGCTTGTTTCAATCCACGCACCCGTGAAGGATGCGACGACCAGTTAGCCATGTCACACCTGCCTTAGTTGTTTCAATCCACGCACCCGTGAAGGATGCGACGGGACTGCTTACTGTTGCGCTCATACTATTGGTGTTTCAATCCACGCACCCGTGAAGGATGCGACTGGGACACCTGACGCAACCGCTAATGCCTCTGGAGGTTTCAATCCACGCACCCGTGAAGGATGCGACTACGGTGCAAATCAATACGCTGCTGGTGTGTCAGTTTCAATCCACGCACCCGTGAAGGATGCGACGAGTTTGTTATTCGGCATGGCAAAGCTAGGTATGTTTCAATCCACGCACCCGTGAAGGATGCGACTCAATCTTTAAGCTATTGACATAGACGCCTTTGTTTCAATCCACGCACCCGTGAAGGATGCGACGATAATAAAAATGGCTATTCAGTTAAAAGATTTGTTTCAATCCACGCACCCGTGAAGGATGCGACCGCTACAAAAGCGCATTAGGTCGGTCAAGATTGTTTCAATCCACGCACCCGTGAAGGATGCGACACTAGCAGCTTAGATTGACACTCCTTACGTGTGTTTCAATCCACGCACCCGTGAAGGATGCGACGTGATTAGCAGTAGAGCGAGTACCCACATCACGTTTCAATCCACGCACCCGTGAAGGATGCGACCATCAAAGCTATCTGATTGGGTCAGTGGTTCGCCTTGTTTCAATCCACGCACCCGTGAAGGATGCGACATATTATCTTTAGTAGATAAAATTTATAGCCCTGTTTCAATCCACGCACCCGTGAAGGATGCGACGGCATGACGATATAACATCGGATGGTGTTTATAGTGTTTCAATCCACGCACCCGTGAAGGATGCGACATTGGACGTTCACACCGTTTGAAGTGTTGACCTTGTTTCAATCCACGCACCCGTGAAGGATGCGACCCGATGTGATTACAGCGCACCCTATTGAGATAACTAGTTTCAATCCACGCACCCGTGAAGGATGCGACGGCGGTATGATTTCAGAGTTAAGCCAAGAAGATAGTTTCAATCCACGCACCCGTGAAGGATGCGACAGTTAGCGCAGTCATTCAGTTATTCTTTGATTGGTTTCAATCCACGCACCCGTGAAGGATGCGACTAGTTAGCGCAGTCATTCAGTTATTCTTTGATTGGTTTCAATCCACGCACCCGTGAAGGATGCGACGAGAAATAGCATGATTAACGTAACAGTAGCAGGTTTCAATCCACGCACCCGTGAAGGATGCGACCAAACGCGGTCTGCCTATATCGTCTTCATCGTGTTTCAATCCACGCACCCGTGAAGGATGCGACTACTAACTACAATCCGAAAGCGGAATTTTACACGTTTCAATCCACGCACCCGTGAAGGATGCGACCATTAACCACATGGTAGCGGAAACAGTTTCAGCGGTTTCAATCCACGCACCCGTGAAGGATGCGACATGCAACTATTTTTATATACCATTAACGACACTGTTTCAATCCACGCACCCGTGAAGGATGCGACGATTCATTGGCAAAAAACGCTTGGGCATTGCGTTGTTTCAATCCACGCACCCGTGAAGGATGCGACTTATATCATTTACCAATCTATTAGCACTCAACCTGTTTCAATCCACGCACCCGTGAAGGATGCGACGCAATACTGAAGCCTTTATCTACGCCGCTGCTAATGTTTCAATCCACGCACCCGTGAAGGATGCGACCTTAGGACTCGATGAGTTAGAACGTAAGCTTGGTGTTTCAATCCACGCACCCGTGAAGGATGCGACCCGTTTGGTAGCGTTACTAGCCAACCGAGTAAGTTTCAATCCACGCACCCGTGAAGGATGCGACAAAACATATTGTCGCAGCACGGGCAATGGGTGTTGTTTCAATCCACGCACCCGTGAAGGATGCGACACATCGCGCTAAAAGCAGCGTTTGATAGTAACGTTTCAATCCACGCACCCGTGAAGGATGCGACGACAACATTAACGGTACTTACTCGATAGACGATGTTTCAATCCACGCACCCGTGAAGGATGCGACGGCTTTGCCTATATCGTGCCCTACACGCGCAAGTGGTTTCAATCCACGCACCCGTGAAGGATGCGACTGGGACTAACTAAAGAGCCTAGTCACAGCGTTGGCGTTTCAATCCACGCACCCGTGAAGGATGCGACAAGAGCTTCAAAGAGGTACATGAGCAAGACCAAGTTTCAATCCACGCACCCGTGAAGGATGCGACACCACAAAGCTTACCTTGTTACTTCTCAAGGACGGTTTCAATCCACGCACCCGTGAAGGATGCGACGCAGACAATCAGCCACAGCAAGCAGCTATAGAAATGTTTCAATCCACGCACCCGTGAAGGATGCGACAAAATAAGACCTTTTTTCTTTAACCCTCGGATAGTTTCAATCCACGCACCCGTGAAGGATGCGACAATTGGTAGCAATTCGGCAGGACGTTTCAAACATGTTTCAATCCACGCACCCGTGAAGGATGCGACGTGGAAAGTCTGCGACTTCATTGATGACTATAATGTTTCAATCCACGCACCCGTGAAGGATGCGACGACAGGGCAAGGTGAGGACAGTGAGGGCACAGTGTTTCAATCCACGCACCCGTGAAGGATGCGACAATATTAATAGATTAATAGACCTAGCAAGATTGTTTCAATCCACGCACCCGTGAAGGATGCGACCTGTCCTGGCATGCATTATTGATAACTTTTGAGTTTCAATCCACGCACCCGTGAAGGATGCGACCACCAGTCACACCAGCAGCACCAGTCGCACCATCTGTTTCAATCCACGCACCCGTGAAGGATGCGACTTACGAAATCTTTTCTACTGCTCCAACATACTGTGTTTCAATCCACGCACCCGTGAAGGATGCGACCGGTTGAGCCTATTTGATTTTAACAAATAGGTGTTTCAATCCACGCACCCGTGAAGGATGCGACTCATAACAATTATCACCACGCATAACAGGGGAGTTTCAATCCACGCACCCGTGAAGGATGCGACGAGCCTGTTGTAGGAACCAAGCATGGGGAAGATGTTTCAATCCACGCACCCGTGAAGGATGCGACTTGCTCTTGTGTAATCGCTAACGTGTCGAGTAGAGTTTCAATCCACGCACCCGTGAAGGATGCGACTCACTTGTCTGTATTAATCCGCCAACCATCCCTGTTTCAATCCACGCACCCGTGAAGGATGCGACTCCAGTAGAAATTCAGGTGTGCCGCCTAGTAAGTTTCAATCCACGCACCCGTGAAGGATGCGACCAATCTTCGGTAGCGATAGATAGGTCAACAAGGTTTCAATCCACGCACCCGTGAAGGATGCGACAGATACAAGGTGTTGGCCCCGCTCTGTGCCTAAGTTTCAATCCACGCACCCGTGAAGGATGCGACAAACAAGCGCCAAAGTATGACGGCATGGAAAACGTTTCAATCCACGCACCCGTGAAGGATGCGACAGCCCATAGTTTAAGTCACTAATAAGGTTAAGAAAAAACCTTGAAATTTGCGAACGTCTAAACCATAAGCGAATCTGGCAAGTAGGGCACTCACCAGAGTTTTATTTCCATAAAATAAAGCTAATAAAATCATGTTGTTAAATAGATTTGCGACACCTTTGCGAATCTCCTAGAGATTTTATGTATGCTATCGGTTCGCAATGATCTTTTACAGTCAAATAGTACGTTTTACGATTTACTATAATGCTTAAAAAAGCAGTACATCATTCAAGTCTATCACAGGTTTTGCGCCGACGTGCTCCACTTTATGCTGCCAATTTTTACCGAGGTGATAATAGCGCAAACTGTCAATATCATGATTAATGATATCCTCAAGCGTGGCTTTGAGCGTCGTCCACTGAGCAGGATTGACTTCGATTTCGAACACAGAGTATTGCACCCGTTGCCCATAATTCAGGCAATGCTTAGCAACGTGACGTAGACGTTTGGCACTTGACGCGCCCTCTGAGCTAATGTCATAAGTGACCAGTACCATCATGATATAAATCCTTAATTGCTAATCTAGCTATTATTTTTTAATGCAAGCTTATTTTCTTCTATCGCGTTATTAATTAAGATTAATGATAAGCGCTATCTACTTCCACAAAAAGGGAATATAAGCATCAATATCGCCTCTAATATGACGTGCCATAATAGTGGCCTGTAGATGCGGGAGTAAGCCGAATGGTACGGTTTCCTCAAACCAGTCATGATAGATGGTTTGCTGCTTGCGGTCATGCCATGCCTTAAAAAATGTCTGACGCGCATCGTCTTTGAGCCAAACGGCCCCATTAGGTTCTTGCTTAAAGTCTGATTTACTCAGCTGCTTTTTATTGACCAGCGACAGGACAAAACGATCAACGATAGGTCTAAATTCTTCTACCAAATCAAGAGCTAGAGAAGGGCGACCGGGACGCAATTGATGAAACACTCCGCAAGCAGGATCAAGCCCAACCGTTTCAAGCGCACTTCGGCAATCGTGGGTCATCAGAGTATAAGTAAAAGACAACAGCGCATTCATAGCATCAGTCGGTGGATTACGGGTGCGTTTAGCAAAATGAAAATCTGGATTACGGATAAAATGCGGAAATACGCTAAAGTAAATACTCGCCATCTCACCCTCACGTCCCAGCAAATCAGGTAAATTTTGAGTGGCAAGGATTTTACCGAGACCACGCTCCAAGCGTTTTTGCGCGGAGTCTAAACTATCGATAGTCGCGTCATCAAGCTGATCTTTATAATCACGAAGGTAACGACGAATGACTTGGCGCTGATTATGGACTTTACCCAAGATAATACTATGACAAATCGGCTGAACCCGCTCAGGGTCGTCGCTAATTCGATATTGCTCACGGCGCAATAGCACGTTACCACTGACCGCACCCTCAATACGGGCTTGAAACTTACCATAGCGATTCAGGTGAGTGATCGTGATGGCGTTATCCGTACAATGCGCCATCAACGCGGGTGATATAGAAACTTGTCCAAAGCAAACGATAGCATCCAACTTATGAATAGGCACACGGCCTTTGACTTCATGGTCAATATTCATGACCACATTCTCACCTTGTTTATTCATCCATGCGCCTTGAGTCTGAACGAATAAAGTGTTTTTCAATGGGCGCATATTAATTCCTAATAAATGTAGGTAACTCTGTCGATTAGATTGAAAATCCTTTTTGAAGATAACTTTAAATTATGCTAAATTAAATCACTGTCATTCAATACCGATAAAGGAGTAGTAATATGAGTAATCATGAAGCGGATATAGAAAATGCAAATAAAGGTACTTCAGGTACCAATGACGCTTACGATCAGAATCAAGGTAATAAAGGCAAGCAGCTAAATTCACAAGAGCCTAAAAATGATGCTCAGACTCAAAAAGAAGACTAATGTTTTTTAGTGATTAACACGCTTATTAATGATTAGATTTATCTAAGCTATCAACAATATGTTTAGTAAGCCATGCCTTGGCATTCTTATTAAATATCTGGGGATGGCAATGGTCTTTAAGTGAGCAATTGCGGCATTTGCTAGTGCTATAGATAGGCTTTGGCGTCTGTCCACTTTCTATAATATGACGGCAGTCGTCAATAGCATCTAAGGTAATTTGCCGAAGTTCAGTATCAAAATCTACTGCATGACGGCGACGGGTTTTACCATAAAACAGGGCCCCTTTCGCTACAACGCAGTCGTGCATATCTTCTAAACACAACGCTTGGGCGCACAGTTGCACCTCATCAGCGCGATGTGATTTAGGTTTGCCGCGTTTATATTCAATGGGGAAGGGTACTTGAGTACCATCTTCATCAGTATGATATTCAACGACATCAGCGATACCTTCCAAGCCTAATGATTTATGACCCAGTGCTAGGGTACGAACGGTTTTGATATTGCCGCGCGTATCATGCCCACCAGAGTTGACCTTTTCATGCATGACTTGGCCTTCGGCAGTGAAGACATTCTCCTCCCACGCGCATTCAAGCTCTATCAGCGCAAACTGACGCGGGCAAAATAAATAGTGCTGTAGGCGGGATAAGTAGAGGGTTTGCATAGTTTTTGACTCTTTATTAAATACTATTATTCGAACAAACCCTAAGAGATAAAGTTTGCTCAAACAATGAAAAACGCCTGAAATTTTAGAACCCTTCAATAATTTCAGGCGTTAAACCTTCCAATGCTGACTTCAACGCTGACTCATCAAACTTACCACTGGTATCCAATAGCTCTTTTAAACTACGATGTACTTTCACTGAAGAATACTGACCTGATTTACTGCTATGTTCCCACCAAATGACCTGTTTGACCTGCATACTGCCTTCAGGACGGGCGGAGGACGCATCACCTTCAAATAACTTAGGTAAGATTTCCTTTAGCTTTTCAGCATCGGCATCACTAAAGCCTGTCCGCTCTGCTAATTGTGGGGTGATAGCGCCATAAGTCACATAAATACCTTCATCTACACGATGCTTCATACCCATCGTATCGCTACCTTTTTTAGTACCATCGCCTTCACCGCTAACACTTTTGGTGATTTGCGTACTGGTAATATCGACAGGTTGCAAGCTAAAAGCTGACTGTATAGTGACCGGACCTCGAATAGGAATAGATACGCCATCTGCGTTCTTGGTATCCGCTTTAAAGGCAAATACCTGTCCAAAAGCGCGCACATCAAACCATTTGTCACAGGCTTTTTGCGCGGTCTCATCACGTTTGGCTTCGAGATTTTCTTTTTTATTGGCTTCAAAGGCGCCTTTACCTAAACCTACATCTTCATCATAAGCGCGGTTTTTTAAGCTGGTCATGCCGTCGTTTTTTTTCTCATCAGATTGGATGAAAATCGCCTCGCCAGACTCTTGCAAACGGTCACGAATTTTACGCTTCAGGCAGACATCAGTGATTTCACCATTGCCTTCAAAATCCGTACGTGGACGGTTGCCGTTTAGCGGGTCGCCATTGGGATTCGCATTGGTTACGCCCATAATGATGGCAAAGTCGATTTTATTATTGATAGGATTCTGAGTAGAAGCAGTCATAATTTCTTCCTTTTTAAATTTATAATATTGATAAATGTATTTAAGTTGCTAGTAAGTAATTTAAACAGCATCGCTAGAATTTTCTAATTCATTTTCTTCTATTTTCTTACCTTTAATAGGCTTAATAATCCATTTTCCATCTTTTATAGTGTGTTTTTTTAACCATCGTGCTTGTAGGTCGTATCCTATTAGAAACTCAGGCGTTAAAGACTGACTACTAGTAAACTCCTCTAAACTTTTAAGGTTTGCCTCTATATCTGCCATTAAATCGTTATAACCATCATTCAACGGACCAACACGTGAGATAAGACGTCTTTGATAAGGTAGTAATGATTGAGTTCGTAACATCATCCAAACTTCAGCTGGATGATGCGTAAAGCGCTGCATATATTTAAAAGCATTAGTAGGTCTACGACCTTCTCTTGCTATTGACATAGCTAAGCTTTCAATGTGGTTGGCAACCGCTAGCAGTCGCCCGAAAAGATAGCTTCGGTCGGTACACTTATTATCTAATTCCATATCTATTTTCCTTTTTGTTTGACGATAGGTATAACCACGGTACAGTCCACAAGTAACACTAATGCTTTGCTCCCATTCCCAATGCTCAAGATTAAGTGGGTTACAAGCTCGCTTAAAGCATAAGTTAACCAATTGCCAAGGAAACTGCCTTGCTTCTCCCTCAACGATACAAGGCAATACTTGCGAGACGACCTGCTTTTTTAGCGCATCTGACAAGCGCGACCCGTAAGCGACTTGCGCAATCTGTTTGGGTGTTGGTGCTTTAATAGTAAGCTTACGCTCATCACTTTCTTGGTCTTTATAGTAGAAGTACCATGAGAATTGGCGATACCATGACTCTAAAGCATTAATATATTCGTTAGGCATGCTTTCATGATAATAAGTCACCGCCATGCGCCCAGGCGTTGCGGCTTCCAAGGTTATGATAGAAATCTGGTCATGGGCGTCGAGATTTTTACGATAGCCTTGCATGGTGTTGTTCAAATGCGTGGCAAATAGATGACCTAGATTATTGCTGTGTTTAAAGGGTAAGGGTGCTTCCTCATCTGTGATAGCTTCTTCTTGTTCGCTGTCTTCAATGTCTTCATCATCTTCTATTTGTTCAAAATCGTCAGCATTGACCGACCCAAAACCAACGGGTTCAGACTCTATCTGCTCACTTTGTTCAGCATTTTCGACCACATCAAAAGCTTCGCTTTTATCCAATGGTTCAGTTGGCTGTAAGGTCTCTTCACCAGAGATTGCCCAAGCGACGATCGCTTGTCCTGCCTCTTCATGTCCTTGACGCGCCAGCAACCATGATAGCGCGGCATGGGCTTTTTCTGTGACCACGGCACTAATATTCGCGCCTTGCAAACCATGCGCTTTAATAGATTTTTCATCGTCAGTAAAGCGTCCTAGGAAGGTAAAACTCGATAAGTCATTGGCAGAGATAAGCTTGGCATTAGTGGCACTACGCAGGATGCGATTGGGATGTTTGCTTGCTAGCGGACTGTCTTTGCCTGTTATATAACAAAAGCCATCGGTGCTATCAAGGGTGGCATAAAACTGCTGCCATGAGTCAAACAAGCTCTCATCTCGCCATGTTTCAGACTTACCGTGCTCGGCTTGTTTCCCCAGTTCTGTGGCAGTGACTCGCCAAGCAATAAATGCTGCACCTTGATCAAACACACCTTTGTTTTTATTCAATGAGGACAAAATACTGTCCGGATAGTCGCTGGCCTGCTCCGGATAAGCCAGTTTATGGCTATCTTCAGGATCGGCAATCAACACTTTAGTGTTGAGTAAATCTTTGACCAAAGTGCCTTTTTGAACATAATTTAGCACCGCTTGTGCTTTTGGGTGGGCGTATTCTGAATGACACCAAGTAGAAAGCACTTCTTCGTATAAATAATATAAATCTTTTTTATTATCGCTATAGTCGTAGAAGTCTTTAGCCACATATTGCAATTTGTCTGACAATGGATGGGCAACGGCTCCCGAAGTACGGTTAGCAGAATCGTTGGTCGCAGGAATCGCTAGGTATTTAGACTTTACTTTGCCATTTCCTGTATCGCTGTCATCTCGGCAGATTTCAGCTCTAACAAAACGGCCTTTATCATTTATCGTGACGATGATTTGTATGTTTTGATTGACGTGGTAATAAGGCATCAAGGCATAGTCTTGCGCTTTGATATCTTCATTTTTACTGGCAAGCTCATAGGTTTGATATAGTCGCTGTAACCAACTCATAACGACTCCTCCGTCTGAGTGACCGGCTGTATATTCTCATCAAGCTCAAATACTTTAGCGGTCATCGAGCGGACAAAACGATTAGGCATACCGTTATCAGCATCAGCAGCTAAATCATCGGTAGGTTTTGGATAGGTCAATACGCCATGCTTCATTACCGCACGCCAAAAGCGACTGTGTAGTTCATCAATACCCGTCTCGTCAGGGTAGGCAAAACTATGAAACATCAGACCATAGCTTAACTCTGGAGTATTGTCATATGCACTTACACCGCTGCCAAATTCGCAAGGTTCAACATAGCCTTGGCATTCTCTAGCACCTAAGAATATATCTTGGCGCCCCCCTTTATCGACCATACGCTGAGCGATGCTGTAGTGCTTACCGTCAATACGATCAGCCTCTAATTCAGGACGATGCATATTCCATTCAAAATGCGCTTGAACTTGATAAGCGACATCATGAAGATAGGTGTAATAGGCCAAATCATTTTCATCTTTATGAAACTTGATTGGCTTCATGCCCTTGGTTTGGGTACGGATGGGATTGATGACACGCACTTTATCGATATACCAGATGATAGTAGGTTTCCAATAAATGCTTTTACAGACTCCTTTTAATGCCTCGTAAGTCGGCAGATGATAGCTGGTTTTTTCACCGCCAATCCGCGTGATAGGGTCGGTAAATAGAGCGTTACGACTCGTAAGTAGGAATTCGATTTGATTTTTTTTCATACTGTGTCACCTCATTATAATGAATAGTGCAAACTCCTAAAAAAGAGCTTACACTACCAAGATTTCTAGTTTGTCAGATTATTATCTAACCAGTCGATTACCTTCTTTGAGCCAAAACCAGAGTAAGGTTTTTTCAATGAAATTATCCAAATATTATCATTCGTATCTAGTAGTTTTTCAAAATGTTTATATACTTGATCCGGTGATAAAGATGTATTAATTACATAACTAGATTCAGAAAGCCTCTCCCAATTATTAGAAGATTTAATAAGCTCCAAAACCTTAGCATGTTTTTGTCCAGGCGAGTTTAAATCATAAGTAACCAGTAGAGCTGCCATAAGAATATTCCTTTTGTAATAAGAGAACGTGACAAGTGAGTGACCACTTCTCTATCCTATAGCTAATGGTTTACTATTACAACCTTCTCTAATGTAGATAGTAAATATTAATTGCTATGTGACTGCTTATGTTATAATTCCTCTTCATCATTCTATGATGTGGATTGAAATTCTAAAGTAGATAGGGGTAACCTTACTTACAACGGCAATGACTGTCTTACCACGGTCATTGCCATTTTTATGCCACCTGCTACATACCAAAACCCACAAAATCAAGCTTGCCTGTTCCTGCTATATCTATCCCCATATGCTCATCATAAAACTGCTCATTTAAAGTCAAAATACCTGTGTCTCTGACCATAGCAATTGCTTGAGAATCTTGTAATTTTTGTAGCATCCAAGGGAAAATATTAACACTGTATTGTTGAGCCTCGCGGACTAGCTTATAAAAATCTTTATCACTCACTAAAGTACCGTGTAAATCATTAATCAGCTCAATGCCTTCTTTGTGATAAGGAACAACAATTGCTTGGGTAGGCGCATCAATTGCCTTAAAGGCGCGTCCTGCATCCATGAAGGATTGCCAGAGTTCTGGAAACTGACCGTTCTTAACTCTATTTGAATTTTCATTATTGACGACAGGGTTCGTGGTGTTGTTACTGAGCCAACCATATATGGTCTCAGCGCCGGAAGATTTACCGTTTTTATTCTTAATAGGATAAGCCATCTCTTTTGTCGCATGCTCTGTGGTATAAAAAACATTAAAAAAGTCAGTCATGATGTCAGGGTCGAGCAGGTGCTTGTCTTGATTATCCGGCAATCTTAGACTGTGAAGAATGTCAGTCATTTTATTTCTACCCAGCTCAATAGTCGGCAACTTGCTTAAATTTTCCTTATCAGGACTGACGATAAATACTTGTCCTTTTGCTGATGCTCCTGTCTCATCAAGCATCTCACCATGACGATTACAGCGTCCAGCGGCTTGCGCGATACTGTCTAATCCTGCTAAAAATCGAATTACTGATTTAAACGAGACATCGACACCCGCCTCAATCAGTTGTGTTGAGATGACCAAGGTCGGCAGCCCTTGGTCTAACCGACTTCTAATCTTAGCCAATAAATCTTTACGGTGGCGCGCACATTGCCCCGTACTAAGATGGAATAGCTCATCTTCGGGTATAGAGGCTGATAGCGACTGATACAGCTGAGTTGCCCACGCTTTGGTATTCACAATCACCAAAGTGCTGGCATATTCCTGAAAATTATCTTCAATATAAGCCGTTAAACTGTCTAAGTCTTTGGGCGCTGGCGTGTGGTCGTGAATGTCCACACGTTTTAGAGTGTCAAATAGCGTGGCTAACTTCTCGCGATTGCCAATAATCTCTGTTGAGGGGTTAAGGCTGCCATTGTGCTCAATGGGGAGATTGTCTAGCACTGGTTGCGTCGCCGTACACAGCACTGCCGTTGAGTTGGCGTGACGGGTCAAAAAGTTAATGGCATTACAAAAGAGATAGTAGCAACTGATAGGCAGTGTTTGGATTTCATCAAAGATAAGTACCGCGCGGCTCAACTGATGTAAGCGCCGAACGCCTTTGGTACCGCCACCAAAGCAGCTCTCTAAAAACTGCACCATCGTAGTAAATACAATCGGTGCATTCCAGTTGTCCATAATCAGCTTACTTTGCCACGTTTGTACGTCAGGTTCTAGGTTTGAATGTTGCTCTAATACCCAGTCGCCCATATAGCTGCCATCGGGTCGTTTTTCTTCTAGAACCTTGCGAATCTCAGCCGCGTTTTGCTCAATAATGCTGGTAAAGGGAATGATATAGATAATGCGCTCAAGGTTATGTTTTTTGGCATGTTGGAGCGCAAAGCGTAGACTGGCAAGTGTTTTTCCGCCGCCCGTTGGCACTGTTAAGGTATAGATACCTTGCGCTTGTTGACCGCTATCTAGACACGTATCAGCAATATGAGTGCGTTGCTCATTAATTGGGTTGTGAGGACTGTTTTTTGCTTGATAGGCAAAATTAGCATACAGCGCTTCCACTTTGTCTATCGCGGTTTGCCAGTTTGGACGCTGATAGTCTAGTAAATGCGCTTGGTCTGGATGTTCAAAAGCAATGCTATTACTGCGGTCAGCATCAATCAGACAGCTAAAGAGTAGACGCGCATAGAACCCAATGTAAAAGTCTTTTTGTTTGTCTTTTGAGGTCGTATCGTTTAATATTTTGTTAATAGAGTCGCTAAATTCTTTAAGTACTTGATTATTAACCTTGTCATCTAAGTGAGTAAATAACTCGTTATCGCTGGCATTGGTTAAAGATTCTTGATAATGAGATTTGTCTTCTTCTTTTTTCTTACGGTTTTTAAGGTATTCATTGCCTTCCTTATCAATGACATTGACCAAACCGCTATGATGTGAGGCGACACAGATAAATAAGATATCGGCAAGCAGTTGCCCTTGCTCTACTTTTATCTTTTTCTTACTTTGGTTGCTTACTTGACTGCTGCTCATCTCTTTTAACTGTTTGTATAGATAAATCGCGCCAGCGGTAGAATGGTCTACCGAACCCCGCTTTGGTTTGCCTTTTAGCAATATTTCGGCTTCTTCGTCCTTATCTAAATCTAGGCTTTTGTAATTATCATAAGTAATACTGTCTTTGATATACTCCTGAAATGCTTGGCTATACTTACCTAAATCATGTACCAAGCCGATCAACTCACCCGCTAATGGCAAACCAATCTTGGTCGCTAATGCTTTAGATGTTTGCGCCGTACCCGTCAAGTGGTCATAGAGTTGCTGCTCACTGCCGTCGCTGGCACGAACATGCGCAATGAACGCTTCATTCTTCTTATTTTCTGTTCTACAGGGATTGAGTTTACTTTTCATTATTAGATATCACTCCAGACAAGAGTTCTTTAAATCATCAACTTTACAGTATCTTAATTTATTCAAAGTAACAATACGGATATGATATAGATATGACTTAAGACGACATCTGTTGTCGTTGATGTAACGAACAAAAGCCAGATATTTTGAAGACTGTCTGGCTTTAAGTAACTTAAAATATATTTAAATTAATTGATAATTCTAAAAATCAAGCCTGCTCTATGGCAATCAATCAACTATTTAACTCACACTCTAAATACCATATAACTATCAAATCACACATCTACTTCTAAAAATCGTGCTAAAACACTTCTTCCTTAAATACATAATTTTGTCATTAGTTTGTTAAAAATAATATTGGTATCTGTACAAATGTGTCTGCGGTGCTTGTGCTCTTTTGGAAGCGTATCGTAATCAATGGTTTTCATTGTCCTATTTTTTCAAATCGTTGAGTCTCCGATAATCTCGAGGCGGTTCAGTTTTGATCGGATATATTTTTGGGTGTTTGAGTCAGCGATGAGACCTGGTTTTACTACTAATCTAAATTGGACAAACTTGTCTTATGCTTATATCCTATTGTTGTATGATTTTGACGGCTTATGCTCGAAAGTCTGCTGAATAGGTCGTATATTGTGATCTCCCTTTGCTTATCTTGAAAAAATTGTATCTTATTTATAAAGAACGGACTATATCTACTCGTTTCTCTCACTTAGAGTAGCTATGCTTGGCTACCTATTGTAAATAGATAAGACTCTAAATAAATGAATTGCAAATAAACAAACTAGATGCCTTACGTTTGTTGCTAAAATGATCACTCTTTCACTAACAATTAATTGGTAGTTATCAAGTTAGTGTTGCCATTTTTTGATGTGCAAGCAACTCAGTATGGATTTTATAGGTAATGAAAAATTTTATCGTAGATGTACTTGCTCTCTTCAAAAAAAAGTATGACACCAATAGCACTGAAGCAGGACAAACTAAATTTATAGATTTACCGCCTGATATAAAGCCGTCTGCCCGCAATGACGAGCCCGTGGTCAGTCCGAAAGTGGCCAATCCCAACAACTTTGCCAGTGCGAATACCCAAAGTAGCCGAAGTCATCAACATAGCCAAAATAAGACTAGAAAACAGAATCATAATGATGATAGTGTGGATGAGCTGGCGACTTTTATTCTCTCCTCTAATAAACCCACCTATAAGGCTGCTGCATCGACTCAAAAATTAGGGCGCTGGGTCACAGAGCATGAAGCCCTTACGATCAATAAGCGTCAAATAGCGCGCGGATTTTATTATGCAGGCACGCACCTTGAGGCCTTAGTCGGTCATATTACTGAGCCTTCCTTGATAAATGAGGCGCTGCTGGTGCGTCCGCCTAAAATCATACACCGCATCTCGCCTATCTATAGTGATGAGTCGCTTGGTTACTGGCCAAGTTATGAGCGCTTGTCAGCGACTTGTCGCGGTGCTTATCTAGACTGGTTGGCATCAGACCGCGCGCATCTCAACACGCCTATCGGCTATGTGTTTGTCTATTTTGGCGGCTTTGAGCGTAGAATTATTGAAAATATTAATAATGATATCGTCTCTGACGATGAGTTTATCGCTATCTATAATGAGATATTACGGCTGCATAATATTTATGGTAAGCAATCCTCCTTTAACAACTATTCAATTCGTTTTTTAGAGTTTATGTCCCTTATCCGCTCACCCTTGTTTGAAGATAAAAAAAGAGCCGCGCAACTGTTGCCACCACCAGCGAGCAGCCAGAATCTAAAATTCAAGTTGCGTTTAGCCAAAACAGTCGCGTTAAAATCAGTTATTCCTGCGACTTTAGCTTGGGATTGGTTGGTATTTTCTGATCAATATAATTTTAAAACCCCGGCCAAACGCTGCGAAGAAGCGTTCAAAGCCTTATTCGATATCATTTATCAGCAAACTTATCTGAGTGGGTTTGTCGTCCCTCCTAACAAAACCAAATTGAAGGTCAGCTATCATGCGGCCAGTCGCTCAATCGTCAGCATCGACCTCACCCTCGATGATTTGCCAGACCCAAGCGGTCTGAAAGCCCCTATCAAAAAGCTGATAGCGATTGCAGAACAATGCAACTATACTTTGGATGCCTATAGTCGCTATTTGGGTAAAGAAGGCCACTCTGAAGGCGATATAGCCGCCATTATGCTGCTGCCACCAGCGCTTATTCAGCAGCAAGCGCATCAAGAAAAATATGCAGTGATACAAAAATTTAAGGCATGGGCTGAGTCTGTTATCCAAAATGACGAAGGGCTGACAACGACGAAAGAGTTATGGGTGCGTTTGAATGAGTCACCATCTCAGTCATCGTCGCAGCCACCACCTAAATCGTTGCCTAAGTCACTGACTAAAAAACAGAATGAGCTTATCGTAAATTTAGCGGAGTTAGCAGGGTTTGGTATTGTCCCAGATCAACGTTATCATGAGACCAGTCTTAAGCTCGATGGTTATGTGGTGCTATTTGAGGGTGGCCATAGACGAGATTTTCAACCGAATCCGTCTTTTTATCAAGTCAGTTTGGCGCTGAGATTGGGGGCAATGGTGGCGACCATTAACGGTTGTGTTGATAAAAGAGAAGTAGAGACGCTGCTGACAATTATCGATCGAGATACTCAGCTTACCACCATTGAACAAGCATCACTCACGGCTTACCTGCTATGGCGACTAAATACCCCGTCCAATATGGCAGGTCTAAAGGCAAAGCTGGCGACGCTTGATGACCCACATATTAGTTTTATCAGTCGCTTCATTATCTCGGTTGCTTTAGCTAATGGTAATGTCGAACCCGGTCAAATCAAACAAATTGAAAAGTTATATCAGGCTTTAGGACTTGATAAAACGTCAACGGTTAGCGACATTCATCATTTGACCACCGCTAAAAAGGTAACCACAACGTTGAGTGATGCAGCACAGCAGAAGAGTGCCAATGACAATAGCCATAATAATAAGTCATTTAGTTTTGATGCGGAATTATTAGCCTCGTATGAAAGCGAAACCGGTGACGCTAAAGCAATGCTGGCCAGCATATTTGCGGCAGATAATGACGATCTGGGAACAGATAGTGAGTCACTACTTAATGAACAAGTAGACAACCATACTGATATTAATGCCGCTAATGAGTCCGTTACTAAAGGTTTAGATAGTATTCATAGCAGGCTTTATCAGCAGTTGATTAGCAAAGAAATATGGCAGCGAGCAGAAGTTGAAGCATTATGTGAGTCACTAAACCTGATGATAAATGGCGCTATCGAAACTATTAACGATTGGGCTTATGATAATGTCGATGCGCCGGTATTCGAAGGTGATGATGAGGTAGTGATTGATTTTGAGATTGTCGGAGAGTTAAAAACATTGGGTTAAATATAAAAACCAATTCTAAAAACTAGCAAGGATAAACAATGGCCAGTAAAAAAATTAGAGCAAAAGAGCGTGATGCTATCATTCAGTCATTGAAGGCAGGAGTCACGCCCAAGGTCGGTATCCAGCATATCCAAGTCGGGCGCATGAATGAGCTTAAAGCGTTAATAATTGATATTGAACGCGTTGCTGATGGCGGCTCAGCATTTCGACTTATTATTGGTGAATATGGTTCAGGAAAGACCTTTTTTCTGAGTGTGGTAAGGGCGATTGCGCTGGAGCGTAAGCTGGTCACTGTTAATGCTGATTTATCACCTGATAGACGTATCCAAGCATCGTCTGGACAAGCAAGAAATTTATATTCTGAGCTTATGCGTAATCTATCTACTCGTAATAAACCGGATGGTAATGGGTTAGCCAGTGTGGTCGAACGTTTTATTACCGAAGCCCGCAAACAAGCGGATAGTACGGGTGAGGCTATTAGCGATGTCATCCAGCATAAACTAGCCGAGTTGACGGAGATGGTTGGCGGTTATGATTTTGCTAAGGTTATCGAAGCCTATTGGCAGGGTCACGAAGACGGGAATGATGAGCTAAAAGTGAATGCCATTCGTTGGCTGCGAGCAGAGTACTCGACTAAGACTGATGCCAGACGAGATTTGGGCGTGCGTACTATCATATCTGACGCCTCCTTTTATGATGCCCTCAAATTAATGAGCTTATTTGTAAGGCAAGCAGGCTATCAAGGGCTGCTGGTCAATCTTGATGAGATGGTTAACTTATATAAGCTCAATAGTACCCAAGCACGCCGAGCCAATTATGAGCAAATTTTGCGTATTTTAAATGACTGCCTGCAAGGTACCGCTGAGCATCTAGGGTTTTTATTAGGGGGCACGCCAGAGTTCTTACTCGACCCGCGTAAAGGGTTGTATAGCTATGATGCCTTGCAAACGCGCTTAGCCGATAATAGCTTTGCCAAGCAGGCAGGGGTCATTGACTATTCGTCACCAGCATTACATTTGGCGAGCCTTACGCCAGAAGAGCTATACATTTTGCTCAAAAACCTGCGTCACGTCTATGCAGGCGGTGATGAGTCTGAATATTTAGTACCTGATGAATCGCTACAAGCCTTTTTACAGCATTGTAGTCAAACGATTGGCGATGCTTATTTTAGAACGCCTCGTAATACTATCAAGGCATTTTTGGATATGTTAGCCGTCATCGACCAAAACCCAGATATTTCATGGAATCAGCTCATTACCTCAGTATCTATTGACCCTGAAATGCCATCCGATATGGAGATTGATATGAGCGGCATTGGTGGCACGAATGAAAAAGATGGACTTGCCGATTTTAAGCTATAAGCCGTTGGCTACCCTAACAAAGTAGATGAGAGATTACCCTTGAGAGATGCCCACCTTCAGCTAGATAGTCGCATTCAACGTTGGATATTTAATCAAGGTTGGCATGGATTACGCGAGGTACAAGCCAAAGCAATTGCCCCCATTTTATCTGGGAAGACCGACGTGCTTATCAGCGCGGCAACGGCTGCTGGCAAGACGGAAGCATTCTTCTTGCCAGCGTGTAGTGTCATTATTAAGTCAGATGATGGACAAAATTCAGACCGACATGGAAAAGAGGGCAAGAGTAACGGAGTAGGGATTCTCTATATCAGCCCGTTAAAAGCACTAATCAATGATCAATATCGCAGGCTAGAGAGCTTAGCCGAATTACTCGATATGCAAGTAACACCTTGGCATGGTGACAGCCCGCGCAGTAAAAAACAGCAACAAAAAAAGTCACCATCAGGCATTATTCTGATTACCCCTGAGTCACTTGAATCATTATTAGTTCGAGATGCAGGCTGGGTAAAGCAAGCTTTTGGCAGCTTAAAATATATCGTTATTGATGAGTTTCATGCATTCTTAGGTAGCGAGCGTGGTCAGCACTTATTGTCATTATTAACGCGCCTTGAGCACCTCACTGAACGTTTGGATTCACCTATTCCACGGGTCGCATTAAGCGCGACGTTAGGTGATTTAGAAAGCGTACCGCAATCATTGCGGCCTAATCAGTCATTCCCTTGCGTCATCATTGAAGAAGATGAGGCAACGGCTAGTATTAAGGTACAAGTAAAGGGCTATGTGCAGCCAAGTAAGTTGGCGCTTGAAGCAGACTCTAAAAACATTAATGTTGAAAACCCTGATATTGAAAACCCTGATGCTAAGAATATGGGTATTGAGCCCCCTTATACCGCCGAGGCGCAAGTTTGTGCTGATTTATACCGGTTTTGCCGGGGTGGAAGTCATCTGGTTTTTGCCAATAGTCGTCAGCGCACAGAGATGATAGCGACAGAGCTTAGTGATTTGTGTGAGCGTAATATTGTTCCTAATGAATTTTTTCCTCATCATGGCTCATTGTCAAAGGAGCTTAGAGAAAGCTTAGAAAAACGACTGCAAAAAGAAGCACTTCCGACCACTGCTATATGTACCATGACTTTAGAGCTGGGGATTGATATTGGTAAGGTTGATACGGTTGTACAAGTGACGGCACCGCATTCTGTTGCCAGCTTGCGGCAGCGGCTTGGGCGTTCAGGCAGACGTGGCGATTCAGCGGTACTCAGAATGCTTATCACCGAAGACGAAATTGATAAGGGCACGAATCTAATTGACAGGCTACGTCTTAAGTTAATTCAGTCACTAGCGATGATACGACTGCTGATTATCAGTAAGTGGTTTGAGCCTGCCGATACCTCGCTGTATCATTTCTCAACGCTATTACATCAAGTGCTAGCGACTATCGGTCAATGGGGCGGTATTCGTGCTGACCAGCTCTATATGCTGCTATGTAAACAAGGACCGTTTCAGCAAATACAACCGGTGCACTTTAAGTCGCTGCTTACCCGGATGGGGCAGATGCAATTGCTTACCCAGCTTGGTAATCAGCAGTTGGTATTAGGGATTATTGGTGAACGCATTGTCGGTCATTATACTTTTTATGCGGTGTTTAAAACCCTAGAGGAATATCGTATCGTGACGGGTAACAGAACGCTTGGTACCTTACCTGTCGAAACCATGCTAATACCTGAGCAATATATTATTTTTGGTGGTAGACGCTGGCAAGTCAAAGATATCGACATGGATAAAAAGGTGGTCGATGTCATCTCTGTCAAAGGTGGTGGCAAGCCTCCCGCTTTTGGCGGCGGTGGCATGTCGATACATGACCGAGTCCGTCAAGAGATGTATGAGATATTAAGCAACGGCGATTACCGTATTCAAGTGGGTAACCATTACGTAGATTTTGCTGATGAGACGGCAAGGCAACTGTTCTCAGAAAGTATTGATACTTTTAGAAGGTACGATTTAAACAACCAGCCAGTTATAGACCAAGACGGCAATAGCTATATATTTATGTGGCTTGGCGATAAGGTCGTGAACACCTTAGTGGCATTACTGATACGACATGACTTTATCGTTGAGGTTTATGGAGGTGTCATTCGCGTGAATGAAGTTGATTCGATTCAAATCCATCAGTTTTTACAAACGCTTGCCACTCAGCCACTGCCATCTGCTACCGAGCTGGCCGAAACCGTACCTAATAAACTGGTTGAGAAGTTTGATGAATACTTACCTGAGGACTTGCTTACTATTGGCTACGGCGCACAAGCGTTTGATATTAGTGGCTTGAAAGAGTGGTTGGCGCGTTTCGGAAAATAAATTCAGCATCAATCTTAGGGTAATGGCTTCAAATTTGAATTCTCGGGTTAGTATAACCTTGTATCTTGAATAACCGCTTAATACTATCAACGAAAGTTGATAAGATAAAACAGTTATTCATGAGCATTGAGAGTATGAGTATAACCTTAGTGCCTAGACACTGTGTAAGAG
>Ga0307486_1000175_pt1 | contig 66917 bp, 64 predicted proteins | sample CBIW02metaG_FD_203663 | JGI IMG/M metagenome (GOLD analysis project Ga0307486, IMG submission 203663) | Sea-ice brine microbial communities from Beaufort Sea near Barrow, Alaska, United States - CBIW 0.2 | ecosystem: Environmental > Aquatic > Marine > Coastal | place: USA: Alaska | collected... | reverse complement strand
AAATAATTATGGCCGAAGTAAATCCTGCTGAAGTTTCAGCAATTTTAAAAAAACAACTTTCAGGTTTTGAAGCGAAAGCTTCCTTAGATGAAGTGGGTACAGTGCTTACCGTAGGAGATGGTATTGCTCGTATTTATGGATTAGGGAACGCCCAGTACGGGGAATTAGTTGAATTTGAAAGTGGTTTGGAAGCAATTGTTCTGAACCTTGAAGAAGACAATGTTGGGGTAGTTCTTTTAGGACCAACCAATGAAATTAAGGAAGGATCTGTTGTTAAAAGAACACAACGTATTGCTTCTATAAAAGTAGGTGAAGGAATTTGCGGAAGGGTAATTAATACCTTAGGAACTCCAATAGATGGTAAAGGTCCAATTCAAGGGGAGACTTTTGAGATGCCACTTGACCGTAAAGCACCCGGAGTAATTTACCGACAACCAGTTACCGAGCCTTTGCAAACCGGAATTAAAGCTATTGATGCTATGGTTCCAGTGGGAAGAGGACAAAGGGAATTGGTGATTGGTGACCGTCAGACAGGTAAAACAGCTGTTTGTATTGACACCATCCTCAATCAAAAAGAATTTTACGATGCTGGGAAACCAGTATACTGTATTTATGTTGCTATTGGTCAAAAAGCCTCTACTGTTGCGGGAATCGCACAAGTATTGGAAGATAAAGGAGCTTTAGCTTATACCACAATTGTTGCGGCAAATGCGTCCGATCCTGCTCCAATGCAAGTTTATGCTCCCTTTGCAGGTGCATCAATTGGAGAATATTTCAGAGATACCGGTCGTCCTGCACTTATTGTTTATGATGATTTGTCTAAACAAGCGGTTGCATATCGGGAAGTTTCCTTGTTATTGCGTCGTCCACCGGGACGTGAAGCATATCCAGGGGATGTATTTTACCTTCACTCCAGATTGTTGGAACGTGCAGCGAAGATTATAAATAACGACAAGATCGCCAGTGAAATGAACGATTTGCCGGATTCTATAAAACATTTGGTAAAAGGTGGCGGTTCATTAACTGCATTGCCAATTATTGAAACCCAGGCGGGAGATGTTGCCGCTTATATTCCTACGAATGTAATTTCAATTACAGACGGTCAGATTTTCCTAACCTCCGATTTATTTAACTCTGGAGTACGTCCTGCAATTGATGTGGGTATTTCTGTATCTCGTGTTGGTGGGAACGCACAGATCAAATCAATGAAAAAAGTTGCCGGTACACTTAAACTTGACCAGGCTCAATATCGTGAGTTAGAGGCTTTCGCTAAGTTCGGATCCGATTTGGATGCAGCAACTATGAATATTATTGAAAGAGGTAAACGAAACGTGGAAATTTTGAAACAAGCAGAAAATGATCCGTTTCCTGTTGAAGAGCAAGTTGCTATTATTTTTGCCGGATCGAAAAACCTTTTAAGAGAGGTTCCTGTTGGAAAAGTAAAGGAATTTGAAAAAGAGTACCTCGAATACCTCAAAGTGAAACACAGAGACGTTTTAGATGGTCTTAAAGCGGGAAAATTGACAGATCAAATTACTGATGTTTTGATGGCAACTGCAAAAGAACTTACAGCAAAATATAAAGCTAAATAGATTTTTAGAAGAGTGCAGGATTTTTTTCTCAATATTATTAACCTGAGGAAAGAATATAGATAATAGATTTTTAGGAAGGGTTATAGATTTTTTATCTCAATACTCAATTCTAACATCTCAATTCTAATATCTCAATACTCAATTCTAATATCTCAATACTCATAAATGGCAAACTTAAAAGATTTACGCAACAGGATTAAGTCGGTTTCATCGACCATGCAGATCACGAGCGCCATGAAAATGGTGTCGGCTTCCAAGTTGAGCAAAGCTCAGGATGCCATTACGTCTATGCGCCCTTATTCCGAAAAGTTAACGGAATTACTAAAAAGCCTGAGTGCAACTCTTGATGGAGACAGCGAAAGTAAATATTCTGAGCAGAGAGAAGTTAAAAATGTATTAATAGTTGCTATCTCCTCGAATCGGGGACTTGCGGGTGCATTTAACACCAATATTGTAAAAGGTGTGAGGCAACTTGTAACTTCTATAGACAGCAAAAAGAACGTAGAGGTTTTGACCCTTGGGAAAAAGGCAAATGATGTTTTGCGTAAAAATCTGACCATTAAGGAAAATAACAATCACATTTATGATCAGTTAGATTATGCAAATGTGGCTGAAATTGCTGAAAATTTAATGCAGGGTTTCCTCGATGGGAAACATGATGAAATTATTATCATGTACAACCAATTCATAAACGCTGCAACTCAGGTTGTTATTACCGAACAGTTTTTGCCGATTAAGCAATTTGAAACTGAGGCGAATAGCAATTTGAATTATATTTTTGAACCAAACAAGGAAGAGATTGTAAAGGAATTGATCCCAAAATCCTTAAAAATGCAGCTTTTCAAAGCTATGAGTGATTCACTTGCATCTGAACATGGTGCTCGAATGACTGCCATGCACAAAGCAACCGATAATGCAACTGAATTGAGGGATGCGCTCAAATTATCATACAACAAAGCCCGTCAAGCTGCCATCACTAATGAAATTTTGGAAATTGTTGGAGGCGCGGAAGCCTTGAAAAATTAGGCAGAGCGAAAGCGGAGCCAAATTTTCCACGATGCGCGGAAGCCTTGAAAAATTAGGCAGAGCGATAGCGGAGCCAAATTTTCCACGATGCGCGGAAGCCTTGAAAAATTAGGCGGAGCGATAGTGGAGCCAAATTTTCCACGATGCGTGGAAGCCTTGAAAAATTAGGCGGAGCGATAGTGGAGCCAAATTTTCCACGATGCGTGGAAGCCTTGAAAAATTAGGCGGAGCGATAGTGGAGCCAAATTTTCCACGATGCGCGGAAGCCTTGAAAAATTAGGCGAAGCGATATTTTAAGATATTTTAAAACCCTGCGAATCCTGCAGGGTTTTTTATTTGGCAAGCATTTTGTTTTATATCCGAAGATCTTTAAATTCCTTTTATGAAATACATTTTCTTTTTTGTCAGCGCTGGGTTTATCACTGCAATATTTTCAAACTGTGCCGGCAATAAGGGATTGCAGGAACGCTCTCCGGCTCAGTTCCAGCAGGCTTATTATACTACAAATCAAGAGGGAATCAAGTTAATTATTCCAGTTGAAAGCATTCAAAATAACAAGGTGATTTTGGACAGTGTTTATTTCCAGGGATTAAAAGCTGCACTTCAAAAGGACCTTAAGAATCCAGCTTTTTATTTTGCTCAATTCAATAAGGGGAAACAAGACTTAATTATGAGTTCAGATCCTAAGGAAGAATATGTTAATAAAATCCCTCGTAAAGCCGAAAAAGTCCCTTTTGAAATGAAGGATGATGAGGCCGTAATTGTTTTTACGCAATATAACAAGACAGAATATTTCAAGATTAGGGGAATAATGGAACGTTCAAAAGAATAAAACGGGAAATTATAATCGAGATTTAGGTTTATTTAGCCAATAAATTAAGATATTTATGCTTTAAACCAACCCCCATTTGAGCACCTTAAAACGTTTTTTTCAGGATACGATCATTTACGGTTTTGCGACGGTTTTGCCTCGGCTCATGAATTTCGTTCTTGTGCCTTTACATGTAACAGCGCTTTCTACAGCAGCATATTCAGTAAACACTACGTTTTATGTCTGGGCGGCGTTTTTTAATGTCATTCTAACTTATGGAATGGAAACCGCTTTTTTTAGATATTTCAGTCAGTCAGATAAGAAAAACCTTGTCTTTTCCACTGCTTTTATCAGTCTTACTGTTACAACACTAATTTTCTTTGTAGCAGTATTTATTTTTCAGGATCATTTAATAGACCTTGTAGATCTCAACCCCGATTATTTTAATATGCTTTTGGGGATTTTGGCTCTGGACACATTGGTAGTCGTGCCATTCGCCTACCTAAGAGCATCCAACAGACCACTTAAATTCGCTGCTGTAAAGATCTTTAATATTGCATTGGTGGTTTTGGTCAATTTTTACTTCTTATGGTTTATACCCAAATATCCTTCATTAATTCCCGATTTCATTTTAAATAACTATTCTGAAAACGACAAAGTCCAGTATATTTTTCTTGCAAATTTACTCGCGAGCGGAGCTACATTTCTAATCTTATTGCCGTATTTCTTCAGGACGAACATTGCATTTAGCACTAAAATTTTTAAGCAAATGTGGGAATATGGTTGGCCGGTTATGGTTGCGGGAATTGCTTTTGTAATAAATGAAATGCTTGATAAAATACTTTTGAAGGATATGGTTTCCGACGATATTATGGGAGCCTATTCTGCCTGTTATAAACTAGCTATTTTTATGACCATTTTCGTCCAGGCCTTTCGGCTGGGTGCAGAGCCATTCTTTTTTAACCATGCAAACAAGGAAAATGCGAAACAAACCTATGCCAATATTCTCAATTATTTTGTGATCTTAGGCAGCCTTATATTTATTGTGATGGTTGTTTATCTGGATTTCTTCAAAATGCTTATCGTTCCAAATCCAGATTATTGGGTCACTATTTCAATCGTGCCTATAGTTTTGCTAGCCAATTTATTCCTGGGTATTTACCATAATCTCTCTGTTTGGTACAAATTGACAGACAGAACAAAATTGGGAATGTACATTTCAATTCTTGGAGCAATTATTACCATTGTGCTAAATTTATGGCTTATTCCAATAATCGGCTTTATGGCGTCTGCATATACAACTCTCGGTGCTTATGGTACAATGATGTTGGTTTCATATTACTTCGGAAGAAAATTTTACCCGGTTCCATATAACATTAAAAACCTATTTTTGTATCTTCTCCTTTCCGTTGGATTTGCAACCTTATCCTTTATATTTTTCAGGGAAGAATATTTAATAGGAACAGCTTTTGTAGCTTTGTTCCTATTCGTAGTATTTATAAATGAACGTAAGGATTTTAAAAAGATCATTAATATTTAAAGTATGGAAGAACGAGCAGTTCAGCTTAAAATTTCATTAAAAAATGCTACGCCACCAATTTGGCGAAGGGTTTTGGTAAAAAGTTCGATTACGTTCTATGAACTGCATTACACGATTCAGATAGCTATGGGTTGGGGAAATTATCATATGTATGAATTTAAGATTGGTGATTACCAAATTGGCAGAATAGCTGGAGATTTTGATGATCCGGATTCTGGAGGCACTGAAATTATTGATTCCAATGAAATAACTTTAGATGAAGTGCTCTCAAAAGGAGAGGTCAAAAGTTTTTCTTATGAATATGATTTTGGAGATGGATGGATTCATACTATTGTTGTTGAAAAAACAATGGCTTTAGCTGCAGATAAATATTTTCCTGTTTGCATTAAAGGAAAACTTAATTGTCCTCCTGAAGACTGTGGAGGTTTATACGGATATTACAATCTTTTGGAAATAATTTCAAACAAGAAACATCCTGAATATAGAAATATGGTGGAATGGATGGGAGGTAAATTTGATCCAACCGAATTTGATATGGAAGATGTTAATTTGAATCTTGAAGATATTGAGGGAATTATGGGAGAAGAAGATGATGATGATTTTTTTTAAACAGGAAATTCTCAGCTCAAAATTAATCCTTCGTAATTCTTGGATGTTCCAACCAGATTTCAATAATGCAAATCTTTTGACTATGATAGTCCTTAAAAAAGTGTGAACATTCTGTTTACCAAAATTTATAAATCAATAATTTTATTTAAATGAATATTAAAATAATCAATAAATCTTCTCATAAACTGCCGCATTACGAAACTGAAGCTTCTGCCGGAATGGACTTGAGAGCCAATATTTCTGAGGCGATTACGTTAAAACCTTTAGGTCGTTGTATTGTGAAAACCGGGTTGTTTATGGAATTGCCATTGGGATATGAAGCACAGGTGCGTCCACGCAGCGGTTTAGCAGCGAAAAAGGGAATAACAGTACTAAATTCCCCCGGAACCATTGATGCAGATTATAGGGGTGAAATTGGCGTAATTTTAGTCAATCTCTCTAACGAAGATTTTATTATAGAAAATGGCGAACGCGTTGCACAAATGGTTATTTCAAAACACGAACGGGCACAATGGATTCAAGTGGAAACACTTGAAGAAACCGCAAGAGGAGCCGGAGGCTTTGGCAGCACCGGAACAAAATAATAAATTTATTAACATATAATATAAGAGAGAATTTGGTTGACATGACGAAGAAGATATGTTTAAAAACATATAAAAAATCACATCTCAATTCTAATTTCTCAATACTCAATAATAATTTAAAATGAAAATAATTGTTCCAATGGCAGGTCGTGGTTCACGGCTACGTCCACATACCTTAACTATTCCAAAACCATTAATTCCAATTGCCGGTAAGCCCATAGTTCACCGACTTGTAGAAGATATTGCAAAGGTATTGGACGAAAAAATTGACGAAGTTGCCTTCATCATTGGTCGGGATTTTGGACAAGAGGTAGAGACAGATTTAATAAAAATTGGAGAAAGCCTTGGAGCGAAGGTGAGCATTTATTACCAGGATCAACCTTTAGGAACTGGTCACGCCATCATGTGTGCAAAAGATTCTCTTGAGGGACCGGCGGTAATCGCGTATGCAGACACGCTTTTTAAAGCCGATTTCGAGTTGGATAAAGAAGCTGATGCCGTGATTTGGGTAAAGCAGGTTGAAAATCCCAGCGCCTATGGTGTCGTCAAACTCAACCAAAAAAATCAAATTACTGATCTGGTTGAAAAACCAAATGAATTTGTATCAGATCTGGCGGTGATTGGGATATATTATTTTAAAGATGTTTATGTTTTAAAAGCTGAACTTCAAGAAGTTTTGGATAAAAATATCATCCGTGGCGGTGAATATCAAATCAACGATGGAATTAATTCCATGAAACAAAAAGGTTACATTTTTGTCCCGGGAAAAGTAGATGAATGGATGGATTGCGGCAATAAAGACGTTACAGTAGAAACCAACGGGAGAATGCTCAATTTTCTTCATCAGGATGGAGAAAAACTGATTTCCAATTCAGTAAAGATCACAAATTCTGAAATTACAGAACCTTGCTATATTGGAGAAAATGTAATACTAATAAATTCAAAGATTGGACCGAATGTGTCCATTGGAAATGGCACTAAAATTGAAAATTCGACCATTAAAAACAGTCTTATTCAAACTAAAACTGTAATAACTAATGCCAATTTGGAAAATGCTATGATCGGGAATTTTGCGAAATTCAATGGTGATTTTACGCAAATCAGCATTGGAGATTATTCTGTTTTGGAGTAATCTAATATAAGCTGGATCATTCGGCATATCGAAATAATTAAAATCTTAAAGTGAAAATAAACTGCTACATATTTAATCTGATATTTTTAGGAATTTTTTCTTATTCCGCAGTAAATGCTCAGGAGGGTGAAATTCCTGTTCAGGATGTAAAAGTGGTTGATGAGTCCAAATTAAACGATGCGTTTCAGGAACATTTTTTTGAATCTCTCAAACAAAAGGCGATTGAGAATTATGAAAAGGCAATTAATGAGCTAAAGGCTTGTGAAAAACTTCAGCCAAATAATGCTGTGGTCTTTTTTGAGCTTGGGAAAAATTATAAATTATTGAAAAATAATGATTTGGCAATTTCAAATCTGAAAAAGGCAAATGAACTACAGCCCAATAAAGAATGGGTTTTGGTTGAATTAATGGATGCCTATTATTCTAAAGGCGAGGTTGAGCAGGCGATTTTAACGGTTCAGAAATTAATTCCAATCAATTCCAAATATAATGAGAACCTTGTAAATTTGTATTTTAAATCTCAGCAATTCGATAAGCTTTTAGTCTTATTGGACGATCTGGACAGTAAAATGGGAATTAATGAATTTAGGAAGGCTATGCGACTGCAGGTGTACGCTTCAACCAACAATACTTCTGCACAAATTGATACACTCAAAAAAGCCATCTCTACTAATCCTAATATTGAAACTAATTACCTTAGTTTGATTTTGGTCTATAGCGAAGAGGGAATGAAGAAGGAGGCTCTTCAAGTTTCGGAACAAATGCAGAAGGCATTTCCAACTTCAAAAGTGGTTCATTTGGCTCTTTATAAATTTTATCTGGACGCCAATAATATTGCCGAAGCCATAAAATCCATGAAAATTGTTTTGGAGGCAGAAGAAATTGATCCCGAATCTAAAATCCAGGTTTTAAATGATTTTTTGGTTTTTGTAAATAACAACCCTTCGTATGAAAATGAATTAAAACAGGTGATTAAGCTGTTCTCTGAAAAGGAAGACAGCCCGGAGATCTATCAAAAACTTGGGCAATTTTATCTTGTTAATAATGATAAACAAAAAGCTTTGACCTATTTTGAATTAGGGATTGCCGTCAATTTGGATAATTTAGAACTACTTCAAAATACCTTGCTTTTGCAATTGGAACTTGCAAAATATGATGAAGCTCTTAAATTAAGTAAAACGGCGATAGAAATATTTCCGGTTCAGCCAATGCTATATTTAATTAGGGGTGCCGCCTTAAATAAACAACTAGCATTTCAGGAGGCAGAGGAAATTCTTACATTTGGCCTGGATTATGTAATAGATAATAAAATTATGTTAGTTGATTTTTATGAGCAGTTGTCTATTGCTTATGCTGGATTAGGGGATTCCGATAAAATTCAGGAATTTCGTAAAATGGCCAGTCAACTCAAAAAAGTAGCCAATTAAATGTATAAAAAAGCGTTCACAATTATAAGTATCTGTATTCTTTTCACTGCCTGCGGAAGTAAAAAGAAAATCCTGGAAATTGAAGATCTTGCAACTGCCAGAGTTGTTTCCATGCATTACAAAAATGAACCTAGTTTTAAAACTATAAATAGTAGGTTAAGGTTGAAATATCAGGATCAGGACCGCTCCCAATCAGTTACTGTAAGTTTCAGGATGCAAAAGGATAGTGCTATTTGGATGAGCGCACAAATATTAGGGATTCCATTGGCAAAGGCACTTATTACAAAAGACAGAGTGAGCTATTACGAAAAATTTGGTAAAACCTATTTTGATGGCGATTTCAGGTTGCTAAGTAAATGGCTGGGAACTCCCCTGGATTATCAGAAACTTCAAAATTTATTGATTGGCCAAAGCATTTATGATCTGAGGGAGCAACGATATAAATTAACTGAATCTGCGCGTGGATATCAATTAGTTCCTTCTGTGGAATTGGGAATTATAAAAAAAATATTTCTGATGGATTCAAAAACCTTCAAAGCAATAGCACAACAACTTTCACAGGAAAAAGAAAACAGGAGTGTTACAGTTACTTATTCAAAATATCAAAGTGTAGCTAATCAACTTTTTCCCGAAGAGATAAAAATTATTGCCAATGAAGCCACTAAAAGTACTCAAATAGATATTTCATATCGCTCGGTAAGCTTTGATGAACCTGTGAGTTTTCCTTTTGAAATCCCTACTGGATATGACGAAATTGTGATAGAATAATGAGAATTTTAAACCCCTCGCTACAATTAATTTTATTAGGCTTCCTTTTTTTTGGAGGGCTGACTGTGCAATCCCAAAACACCAAAGAAGATCTGGAGCAACGGCGCCTTGAACTCAGAGAAGAGATTCAAAAAATCAATAGCTTAAGGAGTTCTAACAAATTAAGGGAAAAATCTGTGCTTACCGAAGTGGAGGATTTGGACAGACAAATTCGCACAACAGAAAAGCTGATAAAAGTAACAAACCAGCAGGCTAATTTGTTAACCCGGGATATCAATTCCAATACTACCAAAATTCAGCAACTTCGCAAGGAATTGGTAAAACTCAAGGAAGATTATGGGCAGATGATTGAGAAATCCTATAAGAGCAAATCTCAACAAAGCAGGATAATGTTCTTATTATCCTCAGAAAGCTTTTTGCAGGCCTATAAACGACTTCAATATATGAAGCAATATGCGAACTACCGAAAGAAGCAGGGAGAGGAAATTAAACAAGGTACGCTGGATTTACAGGTGTTCAATACGAACTTAATAAAGCAGAAGAAGGAAAAGGATAAATTAATAGCCGAAAACAGGGATACCAGGTCTCAACTTGGAAAAAATAGTAAGTCCCAGCAAGTATTGATAAAAAGTATTCGGCAAAAGGAAGGTCAGTTTGCTTCTCAAATCAGAAAAAAACAACAGGAAATAGATGCCATAGACCGGCAAATTGATGAAATTATCAGGGCTTCTATCGCTGCGGCTAACAAAGAAAGCGGGTCGACTTCCCGAAGTACCTTTGAATTAACTCCTGAAGCAAAAGCCCTTGCGGCAAATTTTGCCAGCAATAAAGGGAAACTTCCTTGGCCTGTAAAATCGGGAGTAGTTACTATGCGATTTGGGACTCAACCGCATCCCATTGTAAAATCTACCACCATAAACAGCAACGGGGTGAGAATAGATACCGATAAAGGAGAAAAAGCCCGTGCAATTTTTGACGGGACAGTGAGTGAAGTGCAAGCTGTAAAGGGCGCGAATAAGGCGGTAATGGTAAGGCACGGGGATTATATCACCATTTACAACAACCTTTCAAAAGTTTTTGTGACCAAAGGAGATACAGTTACTTTGGGTCAGGATTTAGGAGAAATAGCGACCAGCACCAGTACAGGGAAAACAACTCTTCACTTTTTAATCTATAAAAATACCGATAAATTGGATCCCGCAGAATGGATTCTGAGAATGTAAACGAAATAAATCAATAAATACTTTTCGAAGAGGATTTATCAAATTACATCTTGAAGGGAATTTTAAAATTAAGGAATGTTGTTAATCTAAAAACAGAGCCTTAAGTTCTGTTGCATCTTTTGGACTCATTTTGCCTGCCAGAACTAAACTGAGTTCTTTTCTTCGCAAAGCGGCTATAAAACGATTTTTTTCTAGCTCTGATTCCGGTTCCAAGGTGGGAACAGCAACAGGAATTCCGGTTTCATCTACAGCTACAAATGTGTAAATGGCCTCATTGGCTTTACTTTTCATCCCGCTTTCCCTGTCTTCAACCCAAACATCAATAAAAATTTCCATAGATGTTTTAAACGCACGTGAAACTGCTGCTTCTACAGTTACTACGCTGCCTAGTGGAATAGCTTTATTAAAGGCTACATGGTTTACTGAAGCAGTCACCACAATTCTACGGCTGTGACGTCTGGCAGCAATACTTGCAGCGCGATCCATTCTGGCTAGTAATTCGCCTCCAAATAAATTATTCAGGGGATTGGTTTCGCTGGGTAAAACCAGATCTGTTAGGATAGTACGGGAATCGTTGGGTGTTTTTACTTGCATTTGGGCAAAGGTACAGCGAGACTTGATTTTTTACAAGTTAATAAACTATTAAAGTTCCTGGATGAGCATCCAGGCGCCTTCATTAGACTTTTTCGCTTTTCTCAACATCTCCATTCCTTCCTTTTTGGTTTGGAAACTTCCATAAACCACCTGATGAAGCTTATATTTATTCACACCAATATATCGGGCATTAAAGCCTTCCTTTTTAAGCTCATCGACTTTTAGATGTGCATTTTCTTCCACCCGGAATGCGCCGGCAACAATATGGTAATTGCCAATTTGATTTATAACGGTAAAAGTAATTTCGGGTAAAGGATTGTCAATGACGAAAGTGGCCTTTTGTATTTTTTGTTGTAATTGTGACTCTGCCGCCTGGTATTCAGCGACATTGTGTTGGGTTACCTGATTGCTATAAATGTTCAGTCCTGTAAATCCTGCGAGTCCAAAAGCAATTAATCCGATGGCAGCATATCTTAAGTAAGATTTGCTAGTTCTTCTTTCAGGAGTGAATATTATTGGAGCTTTCTCCTCAAGTTCCTCTACTTGTTTTTTGAGTACTTCCCGTTTTATGGAAGTTGCTGGAATATTCCCCAAACCAAAAGCTTCTGAAAGGTAATTGATGTTCTCAAGAGGTTCAAATTGTAATGTGTCTTCCGAAGAAAGTGAAAAACTACCGATATTTTCAAGATGAAACTGCCCTTCCTTCTCTAATTGAAGGTTTAATTTTTGTACAAACTCTTCTATTTTATATACTGATGCTGGATATGTAATGTCTTCGGCACCAGCAATATAATTTGCCAATAAACCGTCATTTTTCTTCAACTGGGAATTAAATGAAATTAGTTTTTTGGGAGGATAAAAAGCTTGTGACTTTTCATCAAACTGAGCTGAAACCTTTTGAGTTAAAAATGCTCCAAAACCGGGCAAGATTACACATTCGTATCGGTACAGTAAATCGGATATATATTTAGGTAGAGTCATTAAAACAAATGTAAGATTAAAAGTGCAGGCATAAATTTAGCCAAACATTTGTTATTAACAAATGTTTGCATCAGTATTTTCCATATAATAATGGTTTTCTTATTTGTTGAAAATGAATGTTTAACGAAGGAATAGTGCTATTTTTAATCTTAATTATCGGGAGGAATTCTTATTAAATGAAAATCTAAAAATTAGTTATTAGCACATTAGTTGATAATTATTCTATTTGATATTCGCGATTTTTAATTCTTTTGAAGAACTGCAAACTTATGGACCAGTCTGATTTATTATACATTTTAGCCTTGCAAAGTGTTCCAAATTTAGGGGATAGCACTGCAAAAAAGCTGATTCGGAAATTAGGTTCTGCCAAGGCAGTATTTGAAGCCAAAAAGGATACACTTTTAAAAATTGATGGGATAGGAAATATAAAATTAAAAGGCCTAAACATTAGGGAGAGGTTGCTAGCTGCAGAGGCAGAATTGCACTTTATTGAAAAGAACGACATTGGAATAAGTTATTACCAGGAGGATAAATATCCTGAAAAGCTTAAACATTGTTTGGATGGTCCTATCCTGCTATTTTACAGGGGTAATATAGATCTTCAAAACAAAAAAATTATCAGTATTGTTGGTACCAGAAGGGTGACCACTCAGGGAATTGCCTTTTGTGAGAAATTTATTGAAGAACTGGCGCCGCTCAATCCGGTAATAATATCTGGCTTTGCCTATGGTGTGGATATTACCGCTCAAAAAGCAGCAGTGAAATATGGACTTCAAACAGTGGGCTGCCTGGCTCATGGATTAAATCAAATCTATCCTAAAGTTCATGAAAGATACGTTTCCGAAATTGAGGAAAACGGTGGTTTTTTTACAGATTTCTGGAGCAGTCAGGAATTTGACCGCAATAATTTTTTAAAACGAAATCGGATCATAGCTGGATTAAGTGAAGCTACAATAGTAATTGAAAGTGCCGAAAAGGGCGGTTCACTGGTGACTGCCGATATTGCAAATTCTTACAATCGAGAGGTTTTTGCAGTTCCGGGAAGGCCAACCGATAGCCAAAGCAAAGGCTGTAATAACTTAATTAAATGGCAAAAGGCTCATTTACTAACTTGCGCTGCTGATATGATCTATTTATTGAATTGGGATTTAAACACTTCAAAAGGTTTCGTACAAAAACAATTGTTTATAGAATTGGAACCAAGAGAGCAATTGGTATATGATTATTTAAATAATGGAGGAAAACAACAGCTGGACTTAATTGCCTTGAAATGCAATATGCCTACCTATGAAGCGGCAGGAGTTTTATTGGAAATGGAATTAAAAGGAGCCATAAGGCCACTTCCCGGAAAACTATTTGAGGCTATTTAATAGCCAAGTTTTGTCCTTACTCTTTCTAAAACTTCGTTCGCAAATTTTGAAGCTTTCTGGGCACCAATTTTTAAAGCCGCATCTATTTCCTCAGGATGATCCATAAAATAATTGTAAAGTTCCCGTTGCTTCTCAAATTTTTGAACGATCAACTCAAACAGGTCTTGTTTTGCGTGTCCATAACCATAATTTCCGGCGAGGTAGTTGGCGCGCAATTGCTCGATCTGCTTTTTATCTCCCAATAATTTATAGAGGGCAAATACGTTGCAAGTATCAGGATCCTTCGGTTCTTCAAGTGGAGTGCTATCTGTTTCAATCCCCATGATTTGTTTTCGAAGCTTTTTATCCGGCAAAAATAGATTTATGGTATTCCCTTTTGATTTACTCATTTTATCTCCATCCGTCCCGGGGATATATTTTGTTTCTTCCTGGACTTTGGCTTCAGGAATTACAAAGGTTTCTCCCATTTGGGCGTGAAACCTCGAAGCTACATCGCGGGTCATTTCCACATGTTGTAGTTGGTCCTTTCCTACAGGTACAATTTCGGCGTCATATAGAAGAATATCAGCAGCCATAAGCATGGGATAAGAAAATAGTCCGGAGTTCACATCTTCAAGTCTATCAGCTTTATCCTTAAAGGAATGCGCCAAAGTTAGACGCTGATAAGGATAAAAACAGCTTAAATACCAGGATAACTCAGTTACCTGTGGAATATCGCTTTGCCTATAAAAAACGGTCTTTTCGATGTCCAATCCAAAGGCAAGCCAGGTTGCTGCAGTAGAATATGTGTTTTCACGTAATTCTTTAGCATTTTTTATCTGGGTAAGTGAATGCAGATTAGCGATAAATAAGAATGATTCGTTTTCGGGCCGGTTGGCCATTTCTATCGCTGGGATTATTGCTCCAAGTAAATTTCCTAAATGTGGGGTTCCGGTACTTTGTACGCCGGTAAGAATTCTGGCCATTGACTTTTTAAATTTTCACAAAGGTACTTCTTTTATAGAATTGGCTTAATTCATTTTAGTATTTTTGCCTTCTATGAAGATATTCAAGTCTGTTTTAATTTTTATTTGGCGAATTTGGTTTTACGTTCTTATGGGTCTGCCTATAATTGTAATGTTGCCATTTTTATTAATATTTTCTTCTTCAGAAAAATTCTACACTCAGTATTTTTATTGTACCCGCATTTGGGCCAAAACCATTCTGTACGGAATGGGATTTTTTCCGAAGAAAATTTCTTCAGCAAATCTTATTAAAGGCAAGAGTTATATGTTTGTGGCCAATCATTCGTCAATAATTGATATTATGATGATGTTGGCAGTCATTGATCATCCTTTTGTGTTTGTGGGAAAAAAGGAACTTACCAAAATTCCACTGTTCGGATTTTTTTATAAGCGTACTTGTATAGTAGTGGACAGAGGTGACCAAAAAAGCAGGCTTCGGGTTTTTGGTGAGGCACAAAGAATGTTAAAATTGGGAAACAGCATTTGTATTTTCCCTGAGGGCGGTGTTCCTGAAGATAAAACAATTGAATTGGCTTTTTTTAAAGATGGAGCCTTTCGTCTGGCAATAGATCATGAAATTGCAATTGTACCTATTACTTTTCACGATAATAAAAAACGATTTTCGTATTCCTTTTTCTCCGGCAGTCCAGGAATTATGAGAGCAAAAGTGCATAAAACTCTTCCTACCATCAACAAAACCCAGGCAGATAAGCGAATGTTGAAACAACAAACCTTTGATGTAATTCTTGAAGAACTTCGAAGACCTTCTTTGTGAAATTTAGAATTTGAAGCTGAATCCTGAATAAACCCCGAAATAATAAGGTTTTACGTCTCCACTCCCATTATTGAAAGTATTGAGTTGATACTTAAATATGGGTTCCAGATTTAACTGAAATTGTGGAAAAATATCGTAGTCTAAACCAATTCCAATATTTGTACTAAAACTAACGTTATTTAAATTGTTGCCTTCTCCCAAATTAGTTGAAAAATCTGAGGATTTAAGAGAAATCATATTTTTATCTAAGAATAGCGTACTTCCACCTCCAATAAAATTCAAGCCAATTTTTTTATCTATAATGATATATTCAATTTCCAAAGGCACCTCAATAAAGCCTAATTTTTGGTTGAGATATCCCGAGGTTGGTGAGGCAAGGCTTGCCCTGTGAAATTCAGTAGATGCATTCAAATTGCTGAATGGCCGCACGCTTCTGTTTTCTATTCGGTAATTTGGGATATTTCCATGATAGTTAATCCCGCTTAGTGTAGAAGGATTCACTGCTGCAGTAAATGCAATATCATTGGTATTATAACTCAAATCCACTTTACTGATTCCGGAACGAATCCTGATCTTTTCCGAAATTTGGTAGGCAAAATTTATTCCGTAGGAAATTGTTATTTCGCTTCTATTTTGGTTGTTTGCAAATTGTTCATCTATTGTATTTCCATTCCCAAAGTTGTCATAATAAATGGGAGCTGCCATTGTAGAAACAATGAGCCTTTTTAATGGACCGGTTTTTTCGGTAATATCAGTTTGATTTTCTTGATTTTCAGAATTAGGTACAGGCAGGTCGCGCAACTTGATTTCAGGTTTAATCTCCTGATCAATCGATGCAATTTTTACTTCCGAATCGTTAATCTCTGAAAACGTTTTAGTGGAATCTAGAGAAATAATTCTAAGACTTGATATATTGCGACTGTTGTTAAATGAATTTGTTTTGTTATTTTTCCTTTGATATTCAGCTTTCAATGCTTCCTGGGCCTCAAGTTTTTTAGTCTGTTCAATTAAGGTTTGAAGTACAATGGAAGATTGAACCATATTTTGTGTATAGTTGGAGGAAGCAATCCTATTCTCTCCAAAATTCTCATCTGCCAATGTTACGAAGCCTGCATCATTATTATTGCTACTCTTTATATTAAAAAATTTATTTGAAAAACTGATAATCAGAGCAAGAATGGCTGCAATTCCGGCAATTTTATACCAAATGGGAAGAATTTTCCTTTTTCGTTCATCTTTCTGTAAACGGTCAGATATGTTTTTCCAAACAGCTTCGCGTGGAGTGGATTCGAAATCCTTAAATTTCTCCTGATAAAGTCTGTCTATATGCTTTCTATCTTTCATTGTTATATTGAATACTTAGCCGTTTTCATTTTATTAGCGTCAATTTTTTCTTTTAATATAAGACGTGCTCTAGACAGATTTGATTTAGATGTGCCGGTTGAAATCTCTAGCATTTCGGCAATTTCTTTATGTGAGTATCCATCTAATGCATACAAATTGAAAACCTGTCTATATCTCTCTGGCAATTCCTGAATGATAGACAACAAATAATCTACAGATAAAAGTTCATCATCAATCTCTACCTCCGGCTCTCTTAATTGCTCTTCATTTATGATATCAAAAACCCTTTCTTTTCTATACTTCTGAAGGGTAGTATTGATCATAATTCTTTTCATCCAGCCTTCAAAAGAACCTTTGTCCTGATATTGGTTAATTTTGCTAAATATTTTGATAAAGCCATCCTGCAAGTTATCCTCCGCCTGTTGATGGCCATTGGAATATTTTAGACACACAGCAAATAATTTGTTGGCAAATAGCCGGTACAATTGTTCCTGGGCCTTAATATCCTGTTTTTTACAATTTTGTATGAGCTGGTTTAAACCCAAATGCCGGGAATATTTCGTTAATTATTCAATTATGGCTGGATAACGGGGATTTTAATGCGTAAAAACTCATCTTCTCCCAATTCGTTTTTTCCTTGCCAGAAATTAAAGATATAAAAATCATCTCGTTCTGCAACAAAATTTAATGTGACACTATCTTGTAAATTGCCACTGATTAGGCAGTCAGTGTTACTTGTATGATGACTGCACACAACTCCAATAAAAATTTCATTCTCCTTTTTGGAAATGTCAAATCCCGAAAAACGATCACAACTTGTAGGGCGTATATAAATTATCTCAATCCCATATTCCTCAGCTTGAATAAAACTATCAGGAAGTGTTACGGATTTGACAGCCGCCAAATTTGGTGTTATGCTTCCCGCATCATTGTCACTCGTGCAACTTGTAAGATAAGTGAATGAAAACAACATTAATATTAATTTTTTCATTCCCAATAAATTACATCGCCATGGCCCGTTCATTTATCAGATGCAAATACACATAAATGGTTGCGTTGTTAAATGAAAAAATCCCGATAAATCGGGATTTTTTTTGTTATTCTTTGGACTCCTTTAAAGCCTTCTTAATTTTCTCTTCCAACTCATCCATGAGTTCAGGATTATCCTTGAGAATTGCCTTAACAGCATCACGACCCTGACCAAGTTTGGTGTCTTCATAGCTGAACCATGAACCACTTTTCTTGATTATTTCAAAATCTACTCCTATGTCAATTATTTCTCCAATTTTTGAAATCCCCTCTCCATACATAATATCAAATTCAGCTACTTTAAAAGGAGGAGCGACTTTGTTTTTCACAACTTTAACCCGGGTTTTATTCCCTAAAACATTCGCATTACTGTCCTTAATTTGTGTAGATCTTCTAATATCAAGCCTTAACGATGCGTAAAATTTTAATGCATTCCCACCGGTGGTTGTTTCCGGATTTCCAAACATCACCCCAATTTTTTCACGAAGCTGGTTAATGAATATTACGGTACAATTGGTTTTGCTTATGCTGGCGGTGAGTTTTCTCAACGCTTGTGACATTAGACGAGCGTGTAAACCCATTTTTGAATCGCCCATTTCACCTTCAATTTCACTTTTTGGGGTAAGTGCAGCAACCGAATCAATCACAATAATATCAATTGCTCCAGAGCGGATTAGATTATCTGTAATTTCAAGTGCCTGTTCTCCATTATCGGGTTGTGAAATAATTAAATTTTCAAGATCGACTCCTAAATTTTCAGCGTAAAAACGATCAAAAGCATGTTCAGCATCAATAAATGCTGCGATTCCACCGGCTTTTTGTGCCTGGGCAATTGCATGTAATGTAAGAGTTGTTTTTCCTGAAGATTCAGGTCCATATATTTCAATAACCCTTCCACGAGGATATCCGCCTACACCTGTTGCTATATCCAAACCTAAAGATCCTGAAGAAATTGCTTCAACATCAGTTACGGCCTTATCACTCATCTTCATAACAGTTCCCTTACCATAGGTTTTGTCCATCTTATCTAGGGTAAGCTGCAGTGCTTTTAATTTGGCGTCTTTTTCTTTATCGTTGCTCATATTGTATATCTTATTAAATGCGTGCAGCTAAAATACTATAACTTTTCTACCACTACAATTTTAACACGCAACCTTTTTAAACTTTCTGCATCTAATTAAAAACAGCTTAATTTATGAAGTTTCTAAAAATAAGTTTGGTTTTAAATTTATTCGGGTCTGCAATTACCATTCTTTTGAATTGTAGCTGCAGACTTGATGGGGGCTAATTCGTTATTTAATTTTTTTAGACAGAAAATTAAAATAAAAAATAACGAATTAGCCGTTCGAAAAAAAGCATCAAATAACTAATTTGATGCTTTTTTTATTGGTGTCATCTTAGATTACAATCATTTATTTTTAGTTCTTTTTACTTTGAATGAACCTCCGCAAAGTATAGCATATGAGAATAACAAATTTGCTTTCGATAAAATAAGCATCAAAACATTAATTTGAATCTTATTTGTTGACCTGACATCAAAAAATCCTTACTTTTGTTGCCTGTTCTTCCATTTAGGACAGAATATACTTTCTCACTTAAACCGTTTATAGCATGCAACTATACAACACCTTAAGCGCAGAAGAAAGAGCCGGACTTATTGATGAGGCAGGTAAACAACGACTTACGTTGTCTTTTTATGCGTATGCAAAAATTGAAGATCCTAAATCCTTCAGGAATGCCTTATTTTTAGCCTGGAATCCATTAGAGGTCCTCGGTAGAATTTATGTTGCCAGAGAAGGTATTAATGCTCAACTCTCACTACCTGCGGATAATTTTTACGAATTCAAAGAAGTCATTGAGGCATATGTTTTTATGCGGGGGATTCGACTGAATATCGCTGTGGAACATGACGATCATTCCTTTTTAAAATTAACAATTAAAGTTCGGAATAAAATTGTTGCCGATGGACTGAAGGATGAGAACTTCGACGTAACTGATATAGGTGTTCACTTAAAGGCAGAAGAATTCAACAGTCTTCTAAACGATCCAAATACAATTGTAGTGGATATGAGAAATCATTACGAAAGTGAAATTGGTCATTTTAAAGGTGCCATTACTCCTGATGTTGATACTTTCCGGGAATCGCTTCCCATTATAGAAAACCAACTTGCAGCTTATAAGGAAGGCAAAAATCTTTTGATGTATTGTACCGGAGGAATTCGATGTGAAAAAGCAAGTGCATTTTTAAAACACAAAGGCTTCAAAAATGTGTATCAACTTGAAGGCGGAATTATTGAATATACACGTCAGATAAATGCCGAAAAATTAGAAAGTAAGTTTATTGGTAAAAATTTTGTTTTTGACCATCGACTCGGAGAACGGATTACAGATGATATAGTTTCCCAATGCCATCAATGCGGAAAAGCCTGTGATAATCATACAAATTGTGCTAATGATGCCTGCCATTTGCTCTTTCTTCAATGTGATGAATGTGGTAATGCAATGGAGGGTTGTTGTTCTTCCGAATGTGTGGAGATAATTAATTTGCCACTGGTAGATCAAATTAAATTGCGAAAAGGATTTGATAAGGGGAATATGGTCTTCAAAAAAGGCAAATCAAAGGATCTGAAATACAAAAAATCCGGTGATCTTCCGGATACGGCTTTGGCAGAATTTCAAAAGCCAAAAAATATCCGTCAGCGCATTTCAGAAAAAAAGATTTTGATAGGAAAAGGGGAACACTATTACACCAAATCTAAGATCGCATTGTTTTTAATTGAACAAAACGAATTAAAAGCTGGAGATAAAATTCTTGTTTCCGGCCCAACGACCGGGAATCAGGAATTGGTGTTAGAGCAAATGTTTGTCAATGGAAGTTTGGCAAACATTGCACATCCGGGGGATAAAATAACCTTGAATTTGCCATTTAAGGTACGGAATTCGGACAAATTGTTTAAAATTATTCAATAGCGAAAGATGGTAAAAGGTAAAATTGAATTAATGGCTCCTGCGGGAAATTTTGAATCCCTTCAGGCAGCAATTCAAAACGGAGCAGATTCGGTTTATTTTGGAGTGGAACAGCTAAACATGAGGGCACGTGCTTCTGTCAATTTTACAATGGATGATATATCGGAAATTGTAAAAAGATGTGAAGAAAAAAATATACGCACATATTTAACCTTAAATACCATTATTTACGATCACGATCTTTCAGTAGTAAAAACATTGCTAAACAAGGCAAAGGAAGCCGGAATCACGGCTGTGATAGCTTCGGACCAAGCAGTAATTTCTTCAGCCAGGGGTATAGGAATGGAAGTGCATATCTCTACACAACTTAATGTAACTAATATTGAAACTGTAAAATTCTACAGTCTTTTTGCCGATACGATGGTGCTTTCCCGGGAATTGAGTTTACGGCAGGTTAAGTATATTACCGGAAAAATTGAAAAGGAACAAATAAAAGGACCTTCCGGGAATTTGGTTGAGATCGAAATATTTGGTCATGGAGCTCTGTGCATGGCGGTTTCAGGAAAGTGTTATTTGAGTTTGCACTCGGATAATTCATCTGCAAATCGAGGTGCATGCAAACAAAACTGTCGAAAAAAATATACTGTAACTGATCAGGAATCGGGTTTTGAAATTGAACTTGATAACGAATATTTAATGTCACCTAAAGATCTTTGTACGATAGATATTTTGGATCAGGTAATAGATTCCGGTATACAGGTTCTAAAAATTGAAGGTCGTGGCAGAGCTCCGGAATATGTTGCAACTGTTATAAAAACATATCGCGAGGCTATTGATGCCTTTTATGGTGAGAGCTATTCAAAGGAAAAAGTAAGCCTGTGGATGGAGGCCTTAAACACAGTTTACAATCGAGGATTTTGGTCTGGGTATTACCTGGGACAAAAAATGGGAGAATGGAGCGATCACAATGGATCAGAAGCTACTCAAAAAAAGATCTACATAGGCAAAGGCACTCATTATTTTCCTGAAGCCGGGGTTGCAGAGTTTAAAATTGATGCCTACGATATCAAAAAGGGCGATAAAATATTAATAACCGGACCCAGTACAGGAGTGGAAGAATTAATTATAGAAGATATGTTCGTGAATGATCTCCCATTCGAAAAAGCAATTAAAGGCGACAACATTACCTTAAAACTTCCTTTTAGGGTGAGAATGTCGGATAAATTATATAAAATTACCCAATCCTGATGGTTGTAATAACCTTACAAAGGAAGAAATGTATTGGATGCAATTATTGTGTTGAGGTAGCTCCGCAATACTTTCAAATGTCTAAAAAAGACGGAAAAAGCGTATTGTTAAGATCTATGGACAGTAAAGGTTTTTTTACTCTCAAGTCTCAAAATTATTCAGTTTTAGATGCTTGTGAAGCCGCTTCAAAAGCCTGTCCGGTTAGGATCATTTCTGTAAAAGAAACAAACTAAAGGCTTGAAGGATACATAATAATATAGGAACAATATTTTCGTTTAAATACTTAGAGACAAAAGGAAATTTTTAACCCTCACTTAAAAAGTGATATATTTACCTTTTAAAAAACAACAGATCAAATAGTGGGGTAATACCACAAAGAACCTAAACAATATGGGCTGTACAAGCTGTAGTAACGATAAAAACGGGCAACCAAAAGGATGTAAAAATAACGGAACTTGCGGGACCGATGGATGTAATAAACTGACGGTTTTTGATTGGCTTGCCAATATGTCATTACCGGATGGGATGGAACCTTTTAATTGCGTAGAAGTTCGATTTAAAAACGGGCGGAAGCAATTTTTTACCAACTCAGAAAAACTAAGTTTGAGTATTGGGGATACGGTTGCCACCGAGGCATCTCCCGGTCATGATGTGGGGATGGTAACTCTTACAGGAGAATTGGTAAGGGTTCAAATGAAAAAGAAAAAGGTAAGTGTAGATAGCGAGGAAGTGTTGAAGATTTACCGAAAAGCTTCCCAGCGAGATATTGATGTTTGGCAAGAAGCCAGAGATGGTGAAGATAAAATGAAGGTTAGGGCTCGTGAGATAGCTATTAGACTGGATCTGAGAATGAAAATCAGCGATATTGAATTTCAGGGAGATGGTTCAAAAGCGACTTTTTATTATACTGCTGAAGAACGAATTGATTTCCGGCAACTTATTAAAGAATTTGCAAGGGAATTTAATACCCGTATAGAAATGCGTCAAATTGGATTTCGTCAGGAAGCCGCTAGATTGGGCGGAATAGGTTCCTGTGGAAGGGAATTGTGCTGTTCTACCTGGCTGACAGATTTCAGATCGGTAAATACTTCTGCGGCAAGATATCAACAACTATCTTTAAATCCGCAAAAACTCGCCGGACAGTGCGGAAAGCTTAAATGCTGTTTAAATTACGAATTGGATTCCTATATGGATGCATTGAAAGATTTCCCTAAAATCGAAATCAAACTTTACACTAAAAAAGGGGTTGCCAACTGTCAAAAAATAGATATTTTTCAGGGACATTTATGGTATGCTTACGAAGGAGACTGGATGAACTGGCATAAACTGACCGCAGAACAGGCCAATAAAATAATCAAGGCGAATATTGAGAGGGAGCCTATCGCAAGCCTTGAAGAATATGAAGTACAAGCAGTTCCGGATGATACTTCCACACCTGATTTCAACCACGTTGTGGGAGAAGATAGCTTAACCAGGTTTGACAAGCCAAAGAGCTCAAACAAAAAGCGCAATAAAAATCATCGAAGAAAAGGAAAACCATCTAAAAATGCATAAATCTTTCTTATGGATTTTGATAATTATCTTAGCCTGTCTAATGTCCTGTGATGAAAAACGGGTTTTTGATGAGTATCAATCAATTCCGAATAAATGGAATAAAGATTCAATAGTCACCTTTAACCTTCAAAATATTGATTCTGTTCAAGATTTCAATCTGTTCATAAATGTTAGGAATAACAGTGATTTTGCTTTTAGTAATTTGTTTTTGATCGCACAAATTCAATTTCCTCAGGGAAAGGTAATTACGGACACTTTAGAATATCAAATGGCTACTCCTCATGGCCAGTGGCTTGGCGAAGGATTTGGTGATATTAAGGAAAATAAACTTTGGTATAAAGAAAACTTCCGGTTTAATGAGGCCGGAGAATTTAAAGTCTCCATCCAACAGGCGATGAGAAAAAACAGAAGCGAGCAAGGAATTGAAAATCTGGAAGGAATCACCCAGATTGGATTTAGAATAGAAAACACCCAAATTTAGTAATTGCACTTATGGCAAATCCGTCAAAGAAATCAAATTCAAAATCTGATAAAAAATCAACAGGTTTTCGCAAATATATTGTTGGCTTTTGGACCCTCTTCGGAATTGGTGTAATGCTGCTTATTTTGCTTTTCCTTATGGCTGGTTGGGGTGCCTTCGGGAAAATGCCAGAGTTTGAAGAACTGGAAAATCCGGAATCCAATTTGGCTACAGAGATTTTTTCTGCAGATGGTGAAACTCTGGGTAAGTATTATAGCGAAAACCGAACTCCCATAAAATATGAAGATTTACCTACTGATCTCATACAGGCCCTTGTAGCAACTGAAGATGAGCGATATTATGATCACTCCGGTATTGATGCCAAAGGAACACTTAGAGCCGCAATATTTTTAGGTTCTAAAGGTGGCGCTAGTACAATTACGCAGCAATTAGCAAAATTATTATTTACAGACGATGTCTCAAAAAACTTTGTTGGAAGAGTAATTCAAAAGTTCAAGGAATATATTATCGCTGTCCGATTGGAACGTCAATACACCAAAGAAGAAATTATCACAATGTACTTTAATAAGTACGATTTTGTTTACCAGGCCGTGGGGATACGCTCTGCTTCAAAAATTTATTTTGACAAGGAAGCCAAGGATCTTAAAATAGAAGAATCGGCAGTTTTGGTTGCCATGTTAAAAAATGCTTCCTTATATAATCCAATGCGCAGGCCAGATATGGTGGAAAAGCGAAGGAACCAGGTATTGAAACAAATGGAGAAGAACGGGTTTTTGACTTCCATGGAGAAAGACTCCCTGCAAGCCATTCCTATGAAAATTATTTTCACTCCTCAAGGTCATGACGAAGGAATTGCGACCTATTTCAGGGTTTATTTACAAGGATTCATGAAAGATTGGATCAAAGAAAATCCAAAACCCGAGGGAGGAAGCTACAACCTTTATCGCGATGGATTAAAAATTTATACCAGCATAGATTCCAGAATGCAGAAATATGCCGAAGAAGCCGTTGCCGCACATATGGCTCAGCTTCAAAAAGAAATTGATTGGCAGAATAGAAATAACAAAACAGCTCCTTTCAGGGATATAAATGAATCGGAGATTGCTCATATTGTTAGAAATGCGATGCGTGTTTCTGCTAGGTGGCATAAAATGGAAGCTCAGGGAAAATCTAAAAAAGAAATCGAGGACTCATTTGACATAAAAACCGAAATGAGTGTTTTTAGCTGGAGCGGAATAAAAGATACTATAATGACCCCAAGGGATTCCATCTTTTATTATAAATCGTTTTTAAATGCAGGAATGATGTCAATGACACCTCAGACGGGAGAAGTGAAAGCCTGGGTAGGCGGGATCAATTTTAAGCATTTCAAATACGAACATGTAAAACAAGCGAAACGACAGGTAGGCTCTACTTTTAAACCTTTTGTATACGCAACAGCCATAGACCAGTTAAAGCTTTCACCTTGCGATGTGCTGCCAAGGAACCATTTTACCATGGAAGCTGGAAAACACGGAAATCAAAATGACTGGTCACCACAAAACAGTGACAACAAATACGAGGGGATGCTGACGTTAAAAAATGCATTGGCACTTTCTGTGAATACGATATCCGCCAGGTTAATAGATAAAATTGGACCAAAACCCGTTATTGAAATGCTGGATAAATTGGGTGTCGATACCCGGAATATTCCTGCAGTTCCTTCCATTGCTTTAGGAACTGCAGATATGAGCGTTTTTGAGATGGTTTCGGCATACAGCACCTTTGTGAATGAAGGAGTGTATGTAAAACCGTTGATAGTTAGTCGGATTGAAGACAAAAATGGAACGTTGTTGTACCAACAAGTTCCAGAAACCAGGGATGTATTGAGCAAAGAAACAGCTTATGTTACCGTGAATCTAATGGAGGGTGTAACTCAATTTGGTACGGGTACCAGATTAAGAGGGAATTGGGCAGTAAATAATAATTTTTATAAACAAGCGATGACAGGTTATCCATACGATTTTAAGAATCCAATCGCAGGTAAAACGGGTACTACTCAAAATGGGAGTGATGGTTGGTTTATGGGGATGGTTCCTAATTTAGTGACTGGAGTTTGGGTAGGTGGGGAAGATCGTGCGGTCCATTTTCCCAGTATAACCTATGGACAGGGAGCAACTATGGCACTTCCTATTTGGGGGCTTTATATGAAAAAGGTCTATGCCGATAAAGATCTGGAGATTTCAAGTGGAGCTTTCCCAAGACCGGAAAATCTTTCCATTGAAATAGATTGTGCAAATTATGGAAAGAAAAATGAAGACTCCCAAAACACTTCAGAGGAATTGGATTTTTAAATAATTCCGAAATTCTTAAAATTTTTAATTTAGCTAGCTGAAATCGTTGTAGTAAGATCAAGATTTTTGTAAATTTCCCAAAAGGAAAATTTCAATGATCAAAAAAGCTGTAAATAATGTTCAGGAAGCCTTAAGCGGCATTCATGATGGAATGACATTGATGCTAGGGGGTTTTGGCCTTTGCGGAATTCCGGAAAATGCCATTTCAGAATTGGTGAGACTTAACCTAAGAGATCTTACTTGTATATCCAACAATGCTGGCGTAGACGATTTTGGTCTGGGCCTTTTACTTCAAAAAAAACAAATTAAAAGAATGGTTTCCTCCTACGTAGGGGAAAACGCCGAATTTGAGCGCCAGATGCTCAGCGGTGAACTTGACGTAGAACTTACACCTCAGGGAACTCTGGCTGCAAAATGTCAGGCAGCTCAACAAGGTTTCCCGGCTATTTATACTCCCGCAGGTTATGGAACAGAAGTAGCTATAGGTAAAGAAACCCGCGATTTCAATGGTAAAATGTACGTGTTGGAAGAGGCTTATAAAGCCGATTTTGCTTTTGTAAAAGCCTGGAAAGGTGATGAGGCCGGAAATTTGATCTTCAAAGGAACAGCTAGGAATTTTAATCCGTTAATGTGTGGTGCAGCTAATGTAACTGTTGTGGAAGTTGAAGAATTGGTCAAACCCGGGGAACTGGATCCAAATCAAATTCACATTCCCGGAATTTTTGTTCAACGTATTTTTCAGGGTAAAAATTATGAAAGACGTATTGAGCAGAGAACTGTGAGAAATAATAATTTGAGAATTAGCTAATTTAAAAATTTGGTAATTGAGAGATGAGAAGGAAAACATTATTGTTCAAAAGACTTTTGAGTTTTCTTTAAAAGTAATTTCATTTACGGAAGAATTAAGGAATGATAGAAAATTCGAAATGGCCTCACAGCTTTTTAAAAGTGGTACATCCATTGGTGCTAATGTAAGAGAAGCGCAGAATTCTGAAAGTACAGCAGACTTTATTCATAAATTTAAAATTGCAGCTAAAGAAGTTGATGAAACTCAATATTGGTTAGAATTATGTGAGAAATCAACCTTTTTACCCCAGCCAAAACCACAACTATTACTTGACTTAAATATAATTATGAAAATTATTTCAAAAATAATAAGCTCAGCAAAAAAGAGATAATTTTCAAATCAACACATTTTCAAATCAACACATTAATATGTTAGATAAAAACGGAATTGCAAAACGTATAGCAAAGGAAATTAAAGATGGCTACTATGTTAACCTTGGAATTGGGATTCCAACTTTGGTGGCTAATTTTGTTCGCGACGATATAGAAGTAGAATTTCAGAGCGAAAATGGAGTACTCGGAATGGGCCCTTTTCCATTTGAAGGGGAAGAAGACGCCGATTTAATTAACGCAGGAAAACAGACAATCACCGCCTTACCTGGTGCCAGTTTTTTTGATTCTGCACTAAGTTTTGGGATGATTCGAGGGAAACACGTCGATCTCACCATCTTGGGAGCTATGGAAGTTGCTGAAAATGGTGATATTGCCAATTGGAAAATTCCAGGAAAAATGGTCAAGGGAATGGGAGGTGCGATGGATCTTGTTGCTTCTGCTGAAAATATCATTGTGGCGATGATGCATACCAACAGGGCAGGTGAATCCAAATTGCTGAAGAAATGTTCTTTGCCATTAACCGGAGTAGGATGTGTTACTAAAATTGTTACAGAATTAGCCGTAATTGAGGTCACCAAAAGAGGTTTTAAATTATTGGAACGTGCACCGGGAGTTTCAGTTGATGACATAATAAAAGCTACTGAAGGCACTTTGATTGTGGAAGGGGAGATCCCTGAAATGAAATTGGAATAAGAATTCGAGAAAAGCTGATTTAAAAATTATTCAAGAAAAAATCCCGTTCCAAATCATTGGTACGGGATTTTGTTTGATTTAAAACGGGATCGAAATTTAAATAAGTCCGTTTTGCTCTACCCATTTAAACTGATGTTGGTCTTTCGGAATGGCAATTCTACTTGCAATTCTGGTCATTCTGTCGGGTAAAGCCAATAAATAATCCCTGGCTTTTTCAGCCTCATCCGTAAGGGAGGTGATTTTATCTATTTCCCAATATTCGTTCAATTTTCTTAAAATATCTATATAATCGTAGGTGGTATAAACCCCTAAACGCTGGGCGGCATTGGAGAAATTTTCAAATGCAGCCGCAATATCCTGACCTGATTCCCTGATGAATTGGGCTGGCATCACGATTTTTTTCTTCATCATATCTTGAAAAGCCAACATCATTTCGCTTGGATCATAGTCAAAGATGGTCTTTACAAATTCCCTGTAAGCCAAATGGTGCCTCATTTCATCACCGGCAATAACGGTGCACATTTTGGCAAGCATTTTATTTCCTTTTTGTTTGGCTAATTGTCCTACTCTTTTGTGGGAAATATTAGTGGCCAATTCCTGAAAACTGGTATAGACGAAATTCTTATAAGGGTCCCTTCCGGTACCAATATCAAAGCCATCACTGATTAAATACTGTGTGGTTTTTTCAATTTCACGCATATTTACTCTTCCGGAAAGATATAGGTATTTGTTCAGAGTGTCTCCATGACGGTTTTCTTCTCCAGTCCAATGGCGAAGCCATCTTGACCAGCCATCCTGCCCGTGTTGGTTCACGCCTTCCATATCCATTAACCAGGATTCGTAAGTGGGCAAAGCTTCTTCAGTAACCATATCGGCTACAAGAACTACCCAGAAATCGTACCCAAGTTCCTTGGATTCTTCTCTTATTTGTTTGATCTCCTCCATATAATTATCATTTTGAAGATTGGGCAAGAGATCTGTAGGTTGCCAGATCTCTTCAATTGGGATCAAATATTTATTAATATAACCATCGATTGTTTTTTCAACGGTTTGCATAACTTCTAATCGGATGTTGTTTAGGGCCATAGCTTTTATTTTTAAAGGGTTTCCATACAATACAAAAACGAATTTTGTAAAGCGCTGGCTAATTCTTATTAAGTTTAATCAAAAATGATGCAATGATATTCAAATATTTCCAAATATATAAATTTATTGAAAAGTTAGTGAAGAAAAGACTCTAAATTTCTTCCCTTTTCTTTTGGATAATGCTGGTATACTGGGTCACTCTGCCAGACTTTTTGAGAATTTACATCAAAAGCAGATAATTTTCCCTTGAATGCTGCACCGGTATCTAAATTCCAGACATTTGCCATTTTGACCGGATTAGTCTCGTAAATGCGTGTAACCGGAGTATGTCCTATAAATATCTCATTAAATAATTGCAAACGAGCAGGATAAAATTTGTGAGTTAGCGGTAAGGTTTTATCCAAGGATAAAGCGGTTTCCCATAAAGTACGATCCCAATAACATAATTTTGAATAATATTCTTCTTTCGGACCGTGAAGGTTGGTAAATCCGGCATGCACAAACAACCGGTTTTTCTTATCGACATAAAAATTCTGCATTTGTTCAAAAAACAAAATATGTGTTTCGATTACTTCCTCAGATAAGTTTTGGTAAGAATCAATGCTTGTTTGTCCACCATGTTTCAGCCATTGTTCGTTGAAATCTCCGGTTTTCAGCCATTGATGTACAAGATCATCATGATTCCCTCGTAGGAAAATGCAGGTATTTTGTTTTGAGAGTTCAATTAAATAAGTCACCACATTGGCAGAATCACTCCATCCATCTACATAATCCCCTAAAAATATTAGATTATCGTTTTGTTTTAATTGAATTCTTTCAAACAGTTGAACCAAGGCCTTTAAGCCTCCGTGGATGTCGCCAATTGCAAGTGTTCTATTCATTTTAACTGTATTTCACCTTTCTTAAGATACGCATACTTTCCTTGTATGCGCGATAAGCTTTCTTGTTATAAAGCCTTAATGCCTCTTTTGCACTTTCAAGTTTTTCTATTGCTTCCTCAAACTGATTAAAATAACAGATTAAATGGGTTGCCGGAAGATTTAAAAGGTCTTTTTCTTCTTGTTTGTTAAGAGATAGGCCATTTTTTAATTTTGTAAGCAAAGCATTATTAGCATTGTAAATGTGATATAAAATTTCTTTATCGAACTGAGGTGGTTCAAACAAAAGTTTGCTATCCATTTCGTAGCTGGCGTTATCCTTAAATTTAATGGTGACTTCTTCCAACGGATAATACTGAAATTTATTTTGTAATCCTAAATGTACATATTCCACAATTTTAAAATAATCGTCAGTAATACTGATGCTTACTTCATCCAATTCAGAATAAAAAAGTTTCACCTGCTCATTTATCAATTCAATATCCAACCGGGAATAGTAAGTATTATTTTTTATTTTCTTTATTTTCCCTGCCCAACAAACTACAAAATACTCTTTGAAGACTTTATAATTGGGATGAAAATCTTGTCGTTTATTCATAAAATCGAAAACACCATCCAGAGTGAGTTCAATATTGTTTTGTGCGTGGTTTTCTATTGAAGCGACTATTTTGGAATTCACATCCTTTATTTCGATACCGAATATTTTCGGCATACTTATGCTTCCTTCTCTTATATAAACTGAACCGCCATAATATTTCCAAATGTTTTTTCGCAGAGAACAGATCTTTCCATTATTAGGTCTGATAGTCACCAGTCCAACCACTAAATAATCCGGTAAATGCGGAAAAGGGATATTTTCATAAGAAACCAATGGTGGATTTGAGAGATACGCGTTCACAAGATTCTGGATTTTGCTGTCGTCAAAAAAATCCACTCCCCGTATGAAGTTATCATCATCCTCAACTCCTATTACTATATAGGAATTATTGTTAGGATTGGAATTTGCCAAAGCGCAAATGTGTTTTAAAAATTTCGCTTTTCCTTCTTTTTGGGCAATATTAAGCAACCGCTTTTTATCATAAAAACTGTTCTCGTCATTATGTGCGAGTAGATTTTTTATTAATAGGCGTTTGTTGATCATTTTAAAACTTTCGTCAATTTTTAAAAGGAGGAAGCTTCCTCTTAATGTGGTTTCTCAATTGATTTTTTACATTGATTAATACAAATATAATTAATCCTTATTTACAATGTTACTGCTTGCCTGAGCGGTTGACATGACGGTTAAATCGGCAATATTCACGTGATAAGGTCTTGAAACTATAAATGTTATAATATCGGCAATATCTTCAGGTAAAAGTGGTTGAAATCCTTCATATACTTTTTGAGCACGTTCTTCATCTCCCTTAAATCTCACTTTGCTAAAATCGGTTTTGGTCATTCCTGGATTAACTGCACCAACTCTTATTCCGGCTTTGTTCAAATCTATTCTCATCGCCTGATTGATGGCATCCACGGCAAATTTACTGGCACAATACACATTCCCGTTCGGATAAACTTCTTTTCCGGCAGTGGAGCCTATATTGATAATATGTCCAGATTTACGTTCTACCATTCCTGGCATTATCGTCTTGCTCACATATAAAAGCCCCTTCACATTGATATCTATCATTGCGTCCCAATCCTCTGTATTTCCATCCTGTATGGAATCCAGACCGTGTGCGTTTCCTGCATTGTTGATTAAAATATCAACATTCCGAAAATCTTTTGGTAAACTTTCAATTTGTTTAAAAACCTCAGCTTTATCCCTAATATCAAAATTCAAAGTAGTCACCGAAACCAATTGGGATAATTCGGTTTTTAGCTCATCGAGCGCGTCCTGCCTTCTTCCACATAAAATTAAATCTATTTTTTGTGTGGCAAAAGCCTTGGCAGTAGCTTTTCCAATTCCACTAGTTGCTCCTGTAATTAAGGCAATTTTATTCATAATGTTAAATTTGAGTTTTAAAAAAAGATTTTAAGATATTAAAAGTATTGCAAGTAAGCGACTTATATATTATTAATGCCTATTTAAGACTTGTTAAAAATAGTTAATTGGGAAATCTCACAAAATGAAATATACTAATCGTCGTTTTAGTGTCCAGACCCAATTAATTTTAAACATAAAACAAATTAACTATGAATTTAAATAAACTGAAAATGAAGAAATTTACAGGCTTTTTGTTAGCCTTATTTGCGGTAACATTGTTTTTTAGCTGCAGCAATGATGATTCCCCAAGTGATCAAAATGCAAGACTTAAAATTAGCATGACCGATGCCCCCGGAGATTATGAAGCAGTTTTTGTAAATGTTACAGATGTAAAAATAAAATCCGATGCCGCAGCCGATGAAGAAGGTTGGGTCAGCCTTGCCGGAGTTCAAGCAGGAAGATACGATCTGTTAAGCTTGACAGGTGGAATAACTCAATTACTTGCAAACGCTGAAGTTGCACCAGGAAAGTTGGGACAAATAAGATTGTTATTGGGATCAGATAATGCAATTGTTCTTAAAGGTACAACTGAGGAGATCACATTAAGTACTCCAAGCGCTCAACAATCGGGATTGAAACTTCAGGTAAATCAAGAACTTGAAGCCGGTATGGAATATGAATATCTTTTGGATTTTGATGTAGATAAGTCTATAGTAAAAGCGGGTGAAAGTGGTCAATATATTTTGAAACCTGTAATCCGTCTTGCTGCGAAGGAAGGTAGTGGAACCATTAAGGGGGAAGTTCAACCCTCAACTTTTCAAAGTGTGGTGACTGCAACCAATGCTTCTCACAGCATTTCAGCTTATACTGCCGCTGATGGAAAATTTTCCCTTAACGGAGTTCCTGCCGGAACCTATCAAGTAACTGTAACCCCTGCTTTAATTTCCGGATTAGATGTTTTTGTAAAAAACAATGTAGAGGTAACTTCGGGTGCTTCAGTAACACTTGACGCCATCTTTTTGGAATAATTTTTAATAGGTAAAATCTAATTATAAAAAAGACTGCCAAAAAAGGCGGTCTTTTTTTTGTTTTTTAACCGTTTTGGTTCAATAATTGCGAATTTGCATCGTTCCTAATTTGTGAATACCTTCACATCTTTAAAATTTAAACCTATGATAGAGAATAATGCTTCAATAGATATTTCAAGCCTTAATGAAAAAATAGAAAGGGAAAGTGCTTTTGTAGACTTGCTTACCGCCGAAATAAATAAGGTGATCATAGGTCAAAAGGATATGGTGGAGCGCTTGTTAATTGGACTCCTTGGTCAAGGACATATCCTGCTTGAAGGTGTTCCGGGATTGGCCAAAACGCTTGCGATAAATACGCTTTCACAAGCCGTTCACGGAAGTTTTAGCAGGATTCAGTTCACTCCTGATCTTTTACCTGCTGATGTTACGGGTACCATGATCTACAATATGAAACTGAATGATTTCAGTATTAAAAAAGGACCCATTTTTGCAAATTTCATCCTAGCAGATGAGATCAACAGGGCTCCCGCTAAGGTGCAATCGGCTTTACTGGAGGCCATGCAGGAAAAGCAAGTTACTATTGGAGATGAAACTTTTATATTGGACAGGCCATTTCTAGTCATGGCGACTCAAAATCCTGTTGAACAGGAAGGAACTTATCCTTTACCTGAAGCACAGGTTGACCGATTTATGCTAAAGACCGTGATTAAATATCCTAAAATGGCAGAGGAACAACTTATTGTTCGTGCCAATTTAAGAGGAGGTTTTGAAAAGGTAAATCCTGTGGTGAGCCTGGAACAAATCGCCAGGGCCCAGTCAGCGGTCAGGGAGGTTTATATGGATGAAAAAATAGAAAAATATATTCTGGATATCATATTTGCAACCCGAAATCCAGAAAAATATAAATTGGAGGAATTAAAACCCCTTATCAATTTTGGAGCTTCACCACGTGGAAGTATCAACTTGGCAATGGCTGCAAAATGTTACGCCTTTATTAAAAGAAGAGGGTATGTTGTTCCGGAAGATGTTAGGGCAATAGTATTTGATGTATTGCGTCACAGAATTGGATTGACTTACGAAGCTGAAGCAGAAAACGTCACTTCGGAGGATATTATCAGCAAAATTATAAATGAAATTGAGGTGCCTTAAAAAGCCCCCTAAATCCCCAAAAAGGGGATTTTTATAAAAAAATGTTTTATTCCTTTTCTCAGCAGGGAAGACTTAGGAACAGTACAACAAAATGGATACTAAAGAATTACTCAAAAAAGTCCGGAAAATTGAAATCAAGACCAAGCGCCTGAGCAATAACGTGTTTGGTGGAGAGTATCATTCTACCTTTAAAGGAAGAGGAATGATCTTTAGTGAGGTTAGAAGTTATCAGTTTGGGGACGATGTGAGGAGTATAGACTGGAATGTAACAGCACGGTACAATGAGCCTTTCGTCAAGGTTTTTGAGGAAGAACGCGAATTGACCATGATGTTGGTTGTGGATATTTCAGCATCAGAATTATTTGGGTCTCAAAACCAGTATAAAAAGGAAATTATTACTGAAATTGCCGCCACCCTGGCGTTTTCAGCTTCCTTAAACAACGATAAAATAGGACTGTTGCTTTTTTCAGATCAGATGGAGTTATTTATTCCGCCTAAAAAAGGCAGATTTCATGTGTTGCGAATCATACGGGAACTTTTGGAATTTGAACCAAAAGGTAAAAAAACCGATCTGGCAGAAGCTTTAAAGTATGTAACCAGCATTATAAAGAAAAAGGCTATTATTTTTATATTGTCAGATTTTATTACAGATGATTATCAGAAGACCTTAAAACTTATAAGTAACAAACACGATGTTACCGGGATTAGAATTTATGATGAGAGGGAGGAAAATATTCCGAATTTAGGAATGGTTCAAATGTTGGACAGGGAAACCGAAGAATTGGTAATGGTAAATACAGGTTCAAAATCTGTGAGACTTGCTTATGGCGCCTATTTTAAAGATCGCGAAAATTATTTTAAGGAAAGTTTTTCAAAAAGTGGTGCCGGGATTTTGAGTACACGGGTAGATGAAAGTTATGTCAAAAAATTGTTGGGATATTTTAAAAGAAGAGGTTAAGAATTAAAAATGACAAAAAGATATTCATCACTTAATAAACTGATTTTTCAACCTGAAGCATTAGCAGCTATATTCAAATTTGAATGTAAAAAAATCGGTTTGTATAGATCCTTCCTATTTTTCATTTTTGCAATGACTTCCTATATTGGTTTTTCACAAAATCCCGATATTTCTGCAAGCATAGATTCTTCTCAAATTAAAATTGGCGAACAAGTCATTTACAATATTAGGGTGGAAACTGATTCTACCAATCTTGTGGTTTTTCCGGAAGGCCCAACCTTTAACCCAATGGAGGTGGTCGAATCACTAAAAACCGATACTTCAAGGATTGATAACAAGTTTAAGCTTTTAAAGCGATATGCACTCACGCAATTCGATTCCGGGAGTTATACCATTCCGCAACAGAAAATAATCATAAATAACACTCCTTTTTTAACCGATTCAATTAAGGTGGAAGTTGCGACTGTTGTAGTTGATACCACCAAACAAAAAATGTATTCTATCAAACCAGCAATGGAAGTGCCTTCAGCATTTGAAATTCCAAATTGGTTTTGGTGGTTACTTTCTGGGTTAATTATAATTGGCCTGGCATATTATTTCTTCAGAAGAAAAAAGAAAAAACAGGCAGCAGAAAAACTATTACCTCCGTACGAAAGGGCCTTGCTAGAATTACAGAATCTGGACAAATCACAATTACTGGAAAATCGGCAGACAAAAGAATATTATTCAAAATTAACCGAAGCCGTAAGGCGATATCTGGAGGATGAGATCAACCTTCGGGCAATGGAAAGCACGACTTCTGAACTTATCACTTATCTGGAAATTAAGATGGACGCGGGGAAATTAAAATTGAGCCGGGAAACTCTGGATTCACTTAAAACTATTTTGCAGCGTGCCGATCTTGCGAAATTCGCCAATTCCAGACCGGATATAATTACTGCAAAAGGAGATCGTTCAAAAATTGAACATGTAATAAATGATACTAAAGCGGCAATTCCTGAACCTACAGAAGAGGAACTTTTAAAAGATGAAGAATACAGGATTGCACAGATAAAACGCAGAAAACGAAAACGTATAATTATTGGAGTTGCCGGGGCGATCATTGTGATTGCAATTGGAATTACCGTACTAATTACCACCAGGGGTTTTGACTATTTAAAGGACAGTTTAATTGGAAACCCAACCAAGGAATTGCTTCAGGGAGAATGGATACAAAGCGATTATGGAGATCCTGCAGTGGCAATTGCAACACCGCGCGTACTTAAACGGGGAGAAATTGATATGTCCAATGAAGCTAAGGCTATGTTGGTTGGCAGTGAAACCTTTATTGACGGAAGTTTGGATAGTCCATTATATGTGGTATTAAGCACAGTAAAGTTTCAAAAAGATGTGAAATTTGAGTTAGAAACTGCCGTAGATGGAGTTTATGCAAATTTAGAGCGAAAAGGAGCGAAAAATATTGTTATTAAAGATGAAGAGTACAGCACCTTGGAAGGAATTAAGGGAACTAAGGTTTATGGAACTCTGGAAATTGAAAATCCAGTGACCAAGCGCCCTGTGAACAAGAAATATAGCATTCTGAATTTTGTAGAAAATAACGGCTTTCAACAAATTACTGTAATTTATGATGAAGAGGATGCTAATGCCGATGAAATCGCGAGCCGAATTATTAACTCGGTTGAATTTGAAAATCCAGCGAAATAATGTTAGATAATTTCACATTTGAAAACCCACAATATTTTTGGTTATTGACTCTATTGCCAATAGCCGCGGTCTGGTATTTTTGGAAACGGAACAAGCAACTTCCCGAGCTTAATATTTCAAGCGTAAAAGGTTTTAAAGCTAAACCAAGTCTACTTCCAGTTCTAAGACATGGCTTGTTTTTGTTGAGGTTGTTGGCTCTTGCACTGTTGATTACAGCAATGGCCAGACCGCGTACAAAAGATGTTTCAACAAAGACCACTTCAACTCAGGGAATTGATATAGTGATTGCAATTGATGTTTCCGGGAGTATGCTTGCACGGGATTTAAAACCAAACAGATTGGAAGCTTTAAAGGAAGTAGCAGCCGAATTTATAAAAGGCCGGCCATCAGATAGGATAGGTTTGGTGGTATATGCAGGAGAGAGTTTTACCAAAACCCCTGTAACCAGTGATAAAGCCATTGTTTTAGGCGCTTTAGCCGATGTTGAATTTAATACAGCCTTACAAAATGGTACAGCTATAGGAATGGGACTAGCTACAGCAGTAAATAGATTAAAAGACAGCAAGGCGAAGAGTAAAGTGATTATTCTAATGACAGATGGAGTTAACAATGCTGGATTCATTGATCCTAAAATTGCCAGTGAATTGGCAGTGGAATTTAAGATCAAAACCTATACAATTGGAGTTGGAACAAATGGAATGGCGCTTTCTCCGGTGGGAGTTTTGTCAAATGGTCAATTTCAATATGGATATGCACAGGTAGAAATAGATGAAAAATTGCTTCAGGAAATTGCAGATGTAACAGGAGGTAAATATTTTAGGGCGACTAATAATGAGAAATTGGAATCGATTTACGAAGAGATCGATAGCCTGGAAAAAACCGAGGTTGAAGAATTAAAATACACGAATTACGAAGAAAATTTTAGGCCGTTATTATTATTGGCAGGACTATTACTGATTGTGGAACTCTTTTTGAGGTTCACTGTTTTTAGGAGTTTCATATAAAAGTATTAACTACCTTTTGGGTGGAAATTTTTTGAAAATATAGAATATTTGGGCAATATCATCAGCAGGTATTTTACCCATAGAAATAAATAAGAGGTATTTAAATGTATATTTTAGAGGAAGAAAAATATTTCTGGTTGTTGCTTGTCATCCCATTTTTGGTAGTGTTATATGCGTTGCTTCTTCTTTGGAAAAAACGCAGTCAAAAAAAGTTTGCTACCCCAGAGATGCTTGAAAAGTTGAGTCCGGAAAAATCGCGATTTAAACCCGGTTTAAAATTTATCATATTAATGCTAGCATTAGCCAGCTTAACAATGGCTTTGGTCAATCCAAAAATTGGGACTAAAATGGAAACCGTAACCCGGGAAGGGGTAGATATTGTTTTTGCAATTGACGTTTCGAAAAGTATGGAGGCAGAAGATATTGCCCCAAACCGATTGGAGAAATCCAAACAATTGGTTACACAGATAATGAATAATTTAGTAGGCGATCGAATTGGGATTATAGCTTACGCAGGAAGTGCATTTCCGCAGTTGCCAATTACCACAGATTATGCTGCCGGAAAAATGTTTCTACAATCTATGAATACAGATATGGTCTCATCTCAGGGGACAGCCATTACTGATGCGATCGATTTGGCTACCACTTATTATAATGATGCCGATCAGACTAGCAAAATTCTATTTATAATTAGTGACGGGGAAGATCATTTTGGAGAAGTTGGCCCCACTGCTAAAAAAGCTGCCGAACTGGGAATACGTATTTTTACCATAGGAGTGGGGACGACCAAAGGAGCGCCAATTCCTCTAAAAAAGAATGGAATCATTCAAAGCTATAAAAAGGATCAAAACGGTGAAACTGTGATCACCAGATTGAATGAAGAAACTTTGAAAGATATTGCTGCCAACGCAAATGGGAGATATATTAATGGGAACATCACTTCTGAAGTAACTGCGGAAGTGGCAGAAATTCTACAAAATTCCAATAAAACAGAATTTGAAGCCAAACAATTTGCTGAATATCAGTCCCAATATCAATGGTTTCTAGGATTAGGAATCTTGTTGTTACTTCTTGATGTTTTCCTCTTAGAAAGAAAAACTTTTTGGGTTAAAAAATTAAATCTGTTTAACGACTAAGATGGTAAGAAGATGAAGAAATATATGCCAGTTTTGAATATCATCCGCACCTGTCTTTTGATAGGTGCAGGTTTATTATTTTTCAATATTTCCTTTGGACAATCTATTCAAAAGGAGAACAAAAAAGTTATTCGTAAAACAGACAAAATTCTGAGGGAAGCTGAAAAGGAATTGAGTGAAAATGATTTTGCATCAGCTGAAGCTTCCTATAGACAGGCTGTTTCCAAAAACCCTGAAAGCCTAACTGCCCGCTATAATATGGCAAATATGTACTACGGAAAGGAGAAACCTGCTCAAGCTGCTACCCGTTATGATCAGGCCGGAAAAATAGCAGGAACTAAAGAAGAAAAGCACCGGATCTTCCATAACATGGGAAATTCCTTTATGGATCAAAAGAATTACGAAGGAGCTGTGGAAGCCTATAAAAATGCGTTGAGAAATATTCCTTCCGATGAGGAAACCAGGTATAATTTGGCCTTGGCTAAAAAAATGCTGGAGAAGAAGAAAGATGATAATAAAAAAGATCAAAATAAAGACGATAAAAACAAGGATAAAGACAAGGACAAAAACAAAGATAAAAAAGAAGATAAGGGAGATAAAGATAAGGATAAAAAAGGCGGAGACGATAAAGAAGATAAGGGCGGAGATAAAAAAGACGAGTCTAAACAAGAACCTGAGAAACCGGATGATAAAGGTGATCCTAAGGATAAAAAGGATAAAGAAGAAGAAAAAGGAGATCAGGGAAAGGAACAACAACAGCAACCACAACCGGGTCAACTTTCAGCTCAACAAATTAAAAATTTGCTTGAAGCAATGAATAATGAAGAAAAGAAAGTACAGGAAAAAATAAATGCCCAAGAAACTAAAGGAGTTCCAACCAGATCCGGTAAAGACTGGTAACTAGTTATTTCGAAATCGGGTATATTACAAACTATAGAGACAATTAATACAAGGGATGAATTTAAGAATATTCATACTGTCATTTTTTTTAGCAATCTCAAGCTTGAGTTTTGCTCAGGTTAAATTTGAGGCCAACCTAAGTAAAAATAAGTTGGGAATAAATGAGCGCCTCAGGGTTGACTTTGAAATGAACCAGGATGGCGATAATTTTAAGCCGCCTTCCTTTAACGGGTTCACCGTTGTTGGCGGTCCTAACCAGTCTGTAAGCAATAGTTGGATTAACGGAAAGCGCACATATTCCAAAACATACACTTATTTTCTAGCACCTCAGGGAAGAGGGGAATACACTGTTGGGCAAGCAGAAATAACGGTTGAAGGGAACACATATAAAACGTCTCCAGTTAAGGTTGAAGTTACAGCAGCGGTAGAAACTCCCACCGATGGGAATAATTCAGATTTTGTCGCCTCAGAAAACCTGCATTTAGTTGCAGAAATTTCTAATCCCAATCCTTATTTGAATGAAGCAATTACCATAGTTTATAAGCTTTACGTAAGTCCACAAATAAGCGTCAGTAATTGGAGGGAAATGGATAGCCCGGTTTATCAGGATTTTTGGAGTCAAAATATCGACATCAAGCAATTAAATATAGAATCCGGAGAGTTCGAGGGAGAACCCTACAGATTTGTCGTTTTACGTAAAACCATTTTATACCCTCAAAAAATAGGTGAACTGGAAATTGAACCATTGACCCTTTCAGTTTCGGTTAATGTTCCAAGCGACCGCAGGGATATTTTTGGAGGAAGACTTTTTACCACAATAGATAAAACGGTAGCCGCGGGAAAAAGGACAATCGATGTAAAAGCTTTGCCTCAGGCGAACAAACCTGCGGGTTTTACCGGTGCAGTAGGAAAATTTGATTTTAAGGTAACAGCAGACAAATCCAAACTTGCTGCTACAGAATCCATGACCTTAAAGGTTGAGGTAAAAGGGAATGGCAATTTAAAATTATTTGAACTTCCAGAGTTGCAAGTTCCTGCATCATTGGAAAAATATGAACCGGAACGCACAGAAAACGTGAGAACCGATTTAAATGGGACTCAAGGAAGTATCATCGATAATTACACCATCGTTGCCATGCAAAAGGGGAAATTCCCAATTCCATCCTTATCCTTTTCATGGTTCGATTTGGAAAGCAAATCCTATAAAACAACTAATTCCGGAGAAATCCTGTTGGATGTGTCTAATGCACCTGCAGGAGCAGCAATCAATTCAGGAAGTTCGAATTCGGAACCTAGGCAAAGAGTTGAATTAAATCAAAATCAATTTAAATATATCAGCTTAAGCACTAATTTGAAACCTGTGAATTCTGGTTCTTTTTTTGGATCCCTTGAGTTTTGGTCGTTGTTGTCATTTCCTTTTATTTTGGTTCTGATAGGTGTTCTATTGGGTAAAAAAAGGGAGGCTTTGGCCAGCGATATTATTGGAAAGAAGATGAAAAAAGCCAACAAACTGGCCAGGAAATATTTATCTGAAGCAAAAAGGAATATTGGAGATCAAAAAGCTTTCTATTTAACACTTGAACGTGCTTTACACAATTACCTAAAAGCAAAGCTGCATATTCAAACCAGGGAGATGAGCAAGGAACGGATTCGGGAATTATTGGCAGAACGCAATGCCAAACCTGAAACAACCAAAGATTTTATTGCACTTATAGAAAGTTGCGAATTTGCCAGATACACTCCTTCTTCCAATGTAGAGATGCAGCGGGATTATGAAAATGCAGCTCGTGTAATTTCAGAATTGGACAAACAGTTATAGCTATGAATAAGATTGTTTATTTACTATTTCTCTGCTTTTTTTCTTTGTCCGCACAAGACAAAGATCTATTTGAGGAGGCGAATACGGCTTATAATGAAGGAAATTATTCAGAAGCAATTAAGAATTATGAGCACATTCTGAAAAATGGAGAGACATCAGCTGGATTGTATTACAATCTGGCCAATTCACATTATAAATTAAACCATATTGCACCCAGTGTTTATTACTATGAAAAAGCCCTTCAACTCAATCCAGGCGATTCAGATATAAAAAATAACCTGGAATTTGCCCAAAGGATGTTATTGGATGAGATTGAAGTAGTTCCAAAAACTGGGCTTTCTAAAATAATAACCAATATAATTTCAGTTCTAAGTTTTAATGCCTGGGCCTGGACAGCAGTAATTGGCTCTATATTGTGTTGTACTTTTTTCCTTCTGTATTATTTCAGTACTTCCAGTAGACGAAAAAGATTTTTCTTTACGACCTCAATTATTGCACTTATTATAATGTCAAGTGCTTTGCTTTTTGCCTTTCAGCAACAACAACATCAGGAAAACTCACAGTTTGCTATAATATTTTCTAAAGAAGCTACAGTTAGAAATGAGCCTACCTTGAGAAGCAACGAAATTTTAACCTTGCACGAGGGAACCAAGCTGAAAGTTTTGGAAACTTTTCAAAACTGGATCAAATTTGAACTTTCCAATGAAATTCAGGGGTGGATGGATAAAGCGGATGTACGGTTTCTATAGATATGTTTTTTCATCGGTTAATATTAGATTGAAATAGTGTTGTTTACTTTATTATTGTTCCTTTAATCTTGAAAACAACTCAATTAAAGGAAATTTTTAAACCTATTAGATATGGAGGAATTTTATAATAAAATTATAGAAAACAACAAAAAGTGGGTTGAAAATAAACTTGAACTTGATCCGAAATACTTCGAGAAACTCTCCAAGGGTCAAAAGCCACCTTTATTATGGATAGGTTGCGCGGATAGTCGGGTGCCTGCAAATGAAATAATTGGGGCACAACCGGGTGAAGTTTTTGTACACAGGAATATTGCGAACATGGTAATCCATACCGATATGAGCATGCTGAGCGTTTTGGATTATGCTGTAAATGTGTTGAAGGTAAAACATGTGATAGTTTGTGGGCATTATGGCTGTGGTGGAATTGAGGCCGCTATGACAAATAAATCAATTGGATTGATAGATAACTGGATCAGGCATATTAAAAATATTTACAGGGTACATAAGAAAGAGTTGGACGGAATCGCAGATTTAAAAGAACGAACCAATAGGTTTGTAGAATTGAACGTAATAGAACAGGTATATGATCTAGCCAAAACTTCCATAGTGCAAAATGCCTGGGGATCTGATCAGGAATTGACTATTCACGGATGGGTATATGGAGTGGACAATGGTATTGTAAAGGATCTGGGAGTGAATTTTAAAAATGATTCACAACTTGATGAAGTTTATAAACTTGACTTTTAAGATCGGGTTAATTTTGAATTTTATTTAATGATAAATATTATAACGAGAATTTTTAAAAGTTTTTCTAGGTTTCCCGATCTTTTTCTATAATATCCAGGTTTTTGGCCTCTCTCAAAATAGATGGTAAAAAAATGGGAGCTATGGTTTTAATTGGTGGAAACAACACCGATTCCTCAAGAGTTTCTTTTTCTACAAGATTGAAATCTTCACTGGTAGAACCAAAAAACATAATTAGGACACTTGCAATAAATGCTATTTTTAGAAAACCAAATCCAGCACCTATAAGCTTGTTTAGAATTCCAAGTGCCGCAAAATTTGCGATCTTGGTAAGAAAATTACCTGCCAGGGAAATAAGAAATACAATAAGAATAAAGGTGATGGCAAAGGCTGCGAGATTCACAAACTGTATGTTCCAGGAAACCTTATCTACCAGATAATCACTTAAAATGTGGGAAAAATAAATAGCTACATAAATACCAGCAATAAATCCTATAAGGGAAGCCAGTTCGGAAAAAAACCCGCGAAAAAACCCACGTACCAGACCGTATAATAAAATTACGACCAGAATTATATCGACAATATTCATGTTTTATTGATAGCATTAACAACGCCTAAGATACGTATCTTTGCCAAATGGCAAGAGATGAAGAGTTAAAAGAACGTTGGCTAAAATTACAGAAAAAACTTTCTGACCAGTTTGCAGATGGGGATTTACTGGATTTGGATGCAATTATTTACTTGATTGGCATTCAGGAATTTGGTCAACCCCATCGCCAGTTTAAAAAGGATCAAAAACTGGACCTGATGCATATTGCAATTTGCAGGCTTTTGGAACCTTACGGATATTATGAATTTGAGTTGGTTGATGAGGATGGTTGGCCGCATTTTAAAACATTGGAAATTTTGCCCAGTCTAAAGGCAGGTGAACAATCGGTATTGATGAAAGATGCTATTGTACATTATTTTTTAGCAAAGGGATATATTGTTTAGGATGTTCAAATTAGCATTTTAGACACTTAAAACTTTATGAACTTATACGGTACAATAGCTTTTTTATAAAAGGGAAATAAAAGCGCAATTTTAGTAAATTCGAGCTTTCTTAAAGAAATGAATTCATGATTAAAACTATAAAGGAACACATTGATAAAGTCACCGATTTTCAAGGTGGAACCCAGGAAGAGGTAGAAGCGTTCCGAATTGAATATCTGGGAAAAAAAGGACTTCTGAATCAGTTTTTTGCTGAATTCAAAAATGTTCCCAACGATCAAAAAAAGGATTTCGGTCAGGCTATCAATAGCCTTAAGATTGCCGCTCAGGAAAAAGTGGCGCAATTAAAAGGTGCTTTTGAAGGGCAACAGGAAGAAAAGAATATCTACGGAGATTTAACCCGTCCGGCAGATGCTATAGAAATTGGTTCCCGGCATCCTATTTCAATTGTAAAAAATCAAATCATCGAAATTTTTTCAAATATTGGATTCAATGTATCTGAAGGCCCTGAGATTGAAGATGACTGGCATAATTTTACAGCCTTGAACCTTCCGGAATATCATCCGGCAAGGGATATGCAGGACACATTTTTTATACAAACTGATCCCGATATTTTATTGAGAACTCATACCTCATCGGTACAGGTGCGTTATATGGAGAACAACAAACCTCCTATCCGCACAATTTCTCCGGGACGAGTATTCAGAAACGAAGCAATCTCCGCAAGATCACATTGTATTTTTCACCAGGTTGAAGGATTGTATATAGACAAGGATGTCTCTTTTGCCGATCTTAAACAAACCTTGTTATACTTCACCAAGCAGATGTTTGGAAAATCAAAAATCCGCCTTAGGCCTTCTTATTTTCCGTTTACCGAGCCAAGTGCCGAGGTTGATATATATTGGGGCCTGGAAACAGAAACCGATTACAGAATAACCAAAGGAACTGGTTGGCTGGAAATCATGGGCTGCGGAATGGTAGATCCCAACGTTCTTAAAAATTGTGGGATAGATCCTTCGGAATATTCAGGATTTGCTTTTGGAATGGGGATAGAGCGAATCGCGATGTTACTGCATCAAATTGGTGATATCCGAATGTTTTATGAAAATGACGTGCGCTTCCTTGAGCAATTTAAATCGTCTTTATAAAAATTATAATATTCAAAATTTAGAATTTAATCCGAATTTTAAAAACTGAATAAAATATAAAAGCGGGTTGTCTATTTAGACAACCCGCTTTTATATAACCCCATAAATTGAATGACTATATAATACCCTGATCTAACATCGCATCAGCAACTTTTATAAATCCTGCAATATTCGCGCCTTTTACATAGTTTACATATCCATCATCTTCAGTTCCATATTTTGAACAAGCAACATGGATTGAAGACATTATTTGATGTAATTTGGCATCTACTTCTTCAATAGTCCAATTTAATTTCATTGCATTTTGGGACATTTCTAATCCAGACACTGCAACTCCGCCTGCATTTGCAGCTTTACCAGGAGCAAATGGCAGCCTGTGCTTGTGAAATAGATCAACAGCTTCCGGGGTACATCCCATATTGGAAACTTCAACAACATATTTTACGCCATTTTCAATCAATAATTTTGCGTCTTCACCATCTAGTTCGTTTTGAATCGCACTTGGCATCGCAATATCAACGGGAACTTCCCAAGGTTTCTTACCGGCAACAAATTTGGCCTCCGGGAATATTTTCACATAAGGTGAAACAATATCATTATTGGAGGCCCTAAGTTCTAATAAATAACCTATCCTCTCTGCATCTAAACCACGCTCGTCATAAATATATCCATCAGGTCCGGAGATAGTAACTACTTTTCCCCCAAGTTCTGTAACTTTTAAGGCAACACCCCAGGCCACATTGCCAAAACCAGAAACGGACACTGTTTTGCCTATAAATGTATCGTTTTGGGTTTGTAACATTTCTTTGGTAAAGTAGGTCGCTCCAAAGCCTGTAGCTTCGGGTCTTATCAAACTCCCACCCCAATTTAAACCTTTACCTGTGAAAACACCGGAATTTTCAAATTGTAATTTCTTGTACATTCCGTACATAAAACCAATTTCTCGACCTCCAGTGCCAATATCTCCAGCGGGAACATCGGTGCTTGGTCCTATCACACGCCATAATTCCAACATAAAAGCCTGGCAAAAACGCATTATTTCAGAATCTGATTTACCCTTTGGATTAAAATCAGATCCGCCTTTAGCGCCTCCCATTGGCAAAGTTGTTAGAGCATTTTTAAATATTTGTTCAAATCCCAGAAATTTAAGAATGCTCAAGTTTACGCTTGGGTGCAGTCGAATTCCTCCTTTGTATGGTCCAATTGCGTTGTTGAATTGTACTCGGTGTCCCAAATTGACCTGAACCTCACCTTCATCATCCACCCAGGAAATTCTAAAAGTTAAAATACGATCAGGTTCGACTAATCTTTCAATTATTTTTGCAGCCTCATATTGGGGGTTTTCATCATAAATTGTTTGAATAGATTCCAACACTTCGTGAACGGCTTGTAAGTATTCTTTTTCACCAGGATGTTTGGTCTCCAGGTTGTTTAATATATCTTTTACATTCATAATATATTTATTTAAACGTAGATAATTTTTTTTAAATATTCAATAATTGAATACAAAATTACGCATATTAAATTGTATTTATTTTAAAAAATGCCCCTATATTTTTAATATTCACTATTTTTTTTAACAAAAAATAATGAAATCAAAAAACTCCATCGATAGAGGTTGTTTGATAATGGAAACGGAACCGTACAAATTACATAAATCCTTCAGGAGGGAGTTCCTCTAAGAAGTCATCCGTTGTTTCCCGGACCTCTTCCACCATAAATTCTTTTTTAAAAATAGCACCTCTACTGTCCTTTCCATCGATAATTACTTCCAAGGGTTCCTTAAAACGGATGTGTCTTAAATACTCATCTTCAAATACGGCTGGTTGACTATTTAAATATTTTAGATCGAAAAATCCATCGTCTATAAATGGATTTATAGTTAAATATCCCACCTTGAAGGAAGTTAAATTTTGAAAAAAATGAGTTCCCTGACTGGGTTCTATTCTATAATCTTTTAAACCTGCTTCAACAATAATTTTAGCCGAAGAAATTTGTGGCCAAATCACGGGGATGCCTAACCATGGATCACTTGAGCCCCATCTACCAGGCCCTATTAGAATATATTGTCCGTCCGATTTCTGAAATTTTTTATTAATTCGTTCTACCGCTGCTGCTATTTGCCATGTATTTGCTGCATCAAAAGTTTCAGGTTTTACGTAAACAAGATCCCTGATATTCTCATAATTTCCATTCCCAAGAGCCGATTCTGAATAGATGATAGTATCTTCAACATCAAACATTTCGGGAAGTTTGCACCTTGATTTACTGCTTTCAACAATAGGTCTTATTTGTAAAAAACTGAATTCTTTTGGTTGTCCCTGCGGCACGTCTAGTTTTACCGCAAACTCTATTTCAATTGGATTTCGCATTTCACGTTGTCCAATACGCAACAAATCCTTTAAAATTTCCGGTAGGGGGAAATTGTTGTATTTCAATATATTGTCAAAAGTAACCACACGAATTCCATCTTGTAAAACCCCTGGTCTGATTGTATTATTTTGAAGGTCGTAGGTGGAGGCCACAAATTTTAAGGAACCGTGCTTTTCGGCATTTCTAATGCTTATCTTTTTCTTATTAATGGCCTCACTGGTAGAAACTTTATAACTTTCGGCATCCATATCCAGGCCGTAAAAGTATTGTTGGGTTTCACGCTTTGCAGAATCAGGAGAAGAAAGTTGCAGTATCTTTTTTGGATGATATGGGGAAAATCTCAAAGTTTGACCTCCACCCACAATAACTTCACCTAATCCCAAAGCTATATTAGCGATTCCTTCATTCGGTAATTCGTTGCCAATAGGATAGAAATTAATGGAACGCGCCACTCCCGATATATTCGGGTAATAAACATCATTATATTGTTTACCAGTAACCTCCTGCAATATCACCGCCATTTTATCCTCTTCAATGCTATGAGAGGAAGCTTTTAAATATACTTTACTTTGTTCAAAAAAAGCAGATGCCATCACAGATTTAATAGCATTGGAAATCATGTCCAGCATTTTCTCCTTATTAGTATTTGGGATCATGTATGTTGCAAATACACCGGCAAAGGGTAGATAATGGGAATCCTCGAGAACACTAGAAGATCTAACTGCAATTGGAGATTTTGAAATGTTCAAAAAAGCCTTAATATCTTCAGTCACCCATTTTGGCAAGGGCTTTGAAATAAATTCATTTAAAATTACATCATCATCATTGTTCTTAACTTCGGCAACAAAACGGATCAATTTATGTTTTTCCATAAATTCATCAAATACCTCTGTACTCAAAACGACCGTACGTGGAATCGAAATGCTAACGTCCTTGTATTTATTAAATAATTTATGACGTTTCAGAAATGAATCAATAAATGCCAATCCAAGACCTTTTCCACCTAAAGAACCTTCTCCAATTCTGGCAAAACCAAGATATTCATCATATTTTGTTTTGCTGAATTTTACAATTACTCCTCTTGACCTGTATAAGCGGTAGGATTTAATGGCTTTTATTAAAAATTCTCTTATTTGCTCAAGATCGTGAAAATCCTCATATTCCACATTACTAAATAAGTTAGCTAAAGGAAACAAGGCTCTTGATCTAAGCCATTTGGAATATTCACTTCTTTTGGCGTGATAACTAATGGATTCTAAACTAACAGTACTTAAAGCTTTTTGAAAGCTGTTTAAATCTTTTACCGTTGCCAAAATTTTCATTTGAACTGGATCCCAAAATTCGAACGCTCCAAACGAAAAGTATTTAGTTATATAATTCTTAATTTCCTCTCCCAGAACTTCAGAATGTTTATGTAAAAATTTCCCCTTTAATTCCAACGTATATTTTTCGTTATTTTTGTCGGAAGATTGGATTAGAAAGGGGAAATAGCGTTCCAGACTCCTCACATATTTCAAAAATTCAAATCCGGCATTTGGATCCCTTTTTCCGTCTTTAAAATAATTCACATCAGAAATGACTCCTAAAAGGTGATGTTTATATTTTTCAAAAAGAGAGAGACCTTCCTCATAATTTGTCGCCAATAAGATTTTTGGTCGACCTCTCATAAGCATCATTGTTCGATGTTCATTTAAACCCTCAGACATGAAAGAATGCGTCTGATTTAAAATTATTTTATAAATAATTGGCAAATATCTGGAATAGAATTTCAAGGAATCTTCAACCAACAAGATGGCTTTAACCCCAATTTCATTGATATCCTTTTCGGCATTCATCCTATCCTCAGTAAGTTTTATGATTGCCAGGAAAATATCGACATTCCCATTCCAATGAAAAACAAGATCAATAATACCTGTATTCTCACTCAAAACTTTTTTTCTTAATTCTGAAGAGTAGAGGCTAAGTGCAGCAATGGGTATACTGGGAAAAGCTTCTTTTATTATTTTGGAGGTTTCAAAAGCCTTATAATCTCCAATATCCAACCAGGTAATCACCAAATCTATTTTATCTGATTGCAATTTGCCAATTGCCCTTTTAGCGGAATTGGCGTGGGTAAAATTTGGAGGATATCTAAGGTTTAAAGCAGTATATTCATTAAAAATCCGCTCGTCTATTCTTCCATCTTCCTCCAACATATAATAATCGTAGTTAGAACAAACAATCAGAACCTTATTGACTCGGTTTTGCATTAATTCCTTAAATGCAAAATCCTCAAACTCATATGTTTTTAAATCTGGAAGAGACCTTTTTGTCATTTTTTCACTGCTTTTCGATGTGAATGCAAGGTAACATTTTGGCTATAAAGATTTATGGTTTTATGTTTAATGCAGAATTCCTTGAACTTTTGATTTAAAGAATTTTATTTTGTAGTCTGAAGGAATTAACTTTAGGTAGAATGTTTGTGAAAATATAATTTAATTCTAAATTTGAGGCTTCATAATATTTCATAACGAGCCTATGAAGATTTCTATTTTTTATGAAAATGATGTGAGTATCCTGTAAATATTTAATTCATCTTTATATAAAAAAATGAAAAAAGTTGGATTTATTATATTGGCGCTAGTAATCATTTCGATTATTATATATGTGACTTTTATTATTGCAGTTGTTAAAGTTGCAGTAGGTGGAATATTGATCGTGGTTGCAGCTTTAGTTTTATGGGGACTGTATAACAAACTTGAAAAAAAACTGGAATGATTTGAAAAAAGATATCGAAGTACCCGAATCTAAAGGCATTTATTTGGCAGCAGTTAGGGAAAAAAATCACGAATTCCATTCCATGGAATGGAATGCTTATTTAATAAATGATAGTGAAACTGCAATTGAAATGGTTCTTATTGTAACCAAGGGCTTTGATAAGGTGGAAAGCACTTCCACTATGCGTCATTCGATTAAATTCCTTGCCGAAAAATCCTTTGCTAAAATTGAGTTTCTACAAGATGAAGTTTTACGTCTCAACAACCAGTTTGCCGTAACTTATTTTGCAGATAACAAGATGTTTGAGAAAACTTTTATTTTCCCAGAAAACTCAATTAATGAAACTGCACTGAAGAATTTACCGATAATCAAAAAAGAGGGAATTCTGGTTAAATAATATTTCAGTTCCTTAATTTTCTAAATTTTAAACTGAACTTCTTAACACTTCATCAACACATAAAACCCTGATTTCTGCAAATTATTTTGGAGTTTTATGCCGTTTCGGTAAATTCATAATAACGACAGAAGCCAATATAATTCCAATTCCCAGCCATTGATAAGGATCAACAACTTCATCTATTAATAAATAGGCCATGATAACGGCCACGGGAAGTTCTACAGAGCAAATAATAGCTCCCAACCCAACGTTTACTTTGGGCATTCCGTAAGTAAATAAAATAGGAGGCAGAATGGTTCCGAAAAGTGCCAGGATAAGACCCCACTTTTTGAAGATTTCCAAATTGAACTGATCAATTAAATAGGGAGCTGCAATAATTGTTACTACCAGAGTACCGCCCACAAGCATCCACAAGCTTCTTCTAAGTGAATGCAACTGAAGTGCCACCGTGTTTGAGGTGTAAATGGTGATTGTGTAAGAAATTGCCGCCAGAATTCCCCAGACAATACCGCGCCAATCTAATGTGATATCGCTAAACAATATGTTGGTGGCAAGAACGGTTCCAATCAAAATTATTAGTACCGCAGTTATTTTAATAAAGGAAGGCTTTTTTTTAAGTATAATTCCTTCCAAAAAAACACCCATCCAAACGCTTTGCATTAATAATACGATCCCAATTGAAACTGGAATGTATTTAACTGCAAAATAATAGAACGCACTGGTAAGCCCAAGGGATGTACCTGCAGCCATTAATTTTAATATGCTTTTTGATTTAGGTTCCAATTGGGAGGTGTTTTTTCCTTTTACAAACAGTATGTTTATAAATACAAGGCCAATCATACCGATGATCATTTGTGAAAAGATAATTTCATAAGAGGTAAATCCCTCAGCATAAGCCATTTTCACAAATGTGGTTAGCATTCCATAACTGGAAGCCCCTAAAGCGACCAATAAACTGCCTTTAACTATAGAGTTATTCATATGATTATTCAAAATACCCAAGGAAATCTCGGGATAAAAATAAAAGTTCAGGGAATGTGTATTAGTCTCTGCGAATTAATCGAGTTTTTCAGCTAATTTTTCAAAGACTTTTTTTGGATCTTTGCCTTCGTACAATATACCATAAACCGCATTTATTATGGGAGTTTTTGCTCCTTTTTCCTTATTGATCATATAAGCGCCTTTAGTGGCGTAATAACCTTCAGCAACCATGCTCATTTCCATATTGGCACTTTTTACAGTATAGCCCTTTCCTATCATGTTTCCAAAGGTCCTGTTTCGGCTAAAAACGGAATATCCTGTTACCAATAAATCTCCCAGATATGCGGAATTATTGATGTTACGCTTCAATTTATGAACTTTTTTAATGAATTTCTTCATTTCGCGAATGGCATTGCTCATCAAAACACTTTGGAAGTTGTCTCCATATCCCAATCCATGTGCTATTCCAGCTGCAACTGCGTAAATATTTTTGAGCATTGCGGCATACTCGGTGCCGGTAACATCATCACTTGTTTTGCATTTAATGTAATCGCTGCTTAAATATTTTGCTACAATTTCTGCCTTTTTTTCATCCTTACATGAAATGGTGAGGTAAGAAAGCCTTTCTAAAGCAACTTCTTCGGCATGACATGGACCTGATATAGTTCCGAAATTCTCCTCTTGAATATGGAATTCCCTGTTTAGATGCTCACCCACAATCAAACCAGTTTCGGGAACTATACCTTTCACTGCCGAAAAAAGGATTTTATCTTCCAGCGATAGATTTAGTTTTTCCAATTCATTTTTAATAAATACCGAAGGAATGGCGAAAATCAAATAATCTGATTCCTTTACTACTTTATTAATATCATTGCTAATGCTCAGTTTCCCGAGGTCAAATTCTACGGAGCTAAGGTAATTTGGGTTGTGTTTATGGGTTTTAAGATGATCTATTGCAATTGTGTTTCGCATATACCATTGAATTTCGTCAACGTTTTCGCTTAACATCTTTACAATAGCTGTGGCCCAACTTCCGCCACCAATTACACCAAATTTGGGAGTGTCATTCATAACATTTTATCTTCACCGCAAAAATACATAAATTTCAAAGACATATAAATTTTAAGGGTTTATGTTTAATATCGACCATGAAAAGTTTTTTAGTTTATTTAAAAAGGCAGCAAAAATTTATTTCACCAGATTACTATAGTTTAGAACAACCTTGCTTGGTATAGTTTAGACTTGGTGCTGTTTTTATTCAACTTGCTAGAAAACTAACAAAAATTTAATATTTCTAAGTGTAGCTCAACTAAACGAATTTTGTAATTTACAGAAGGAATCAATATATAGGAAATGGGAATATTTAAATTTATTAAGGAAGCAGGAGCCAAAGTTTTTGGAGCAGGAAAAGAAACTAAAAGTGTAACTAATAAGGTTGCTGTAGATAAGCAAACTGATGAGAATCTGGAAAATGAAAAAGCTGCAAGAAAACTCGAAGAAACCATTCATGATTTAAATTTGAAGGTTGATAATCTTAAAATTTCAATTAACGATGATTTGGCCAAAATTTCTGGAAATGCAGATAATCAGTCAACTCGTGAAAAGGTGGTTTTGGTAGTTGGCAATGTCGAAGGTATTTCCCGGGTGGATGATAATTTGACTGTGGAAAATAAAGAGCCTGAATCTGTTTTTCACACTGTGGAAAGAGGGGAAAATTTAAGTAAAATAGCAAAAGAGCATTATGGGAACGCAAATAAATATCCTGAGATATTTGAAGCCAATAAGCCCATGTTAAAGGATCCGGATAAAATATATCCGGGACAAGTACTGCGAATTCCTGCTATGAAGAAATAATATAATCTGTTTAAAAAATTTGAGAGTATTCCATTGAGCGCAGTCGAAGTGCAAGATTATTGTTCCACCATGAAAAAAGTAGGTTCATTTAATCAACAAGATGTTCAAAAAATTTTTTAAACAGATTTTTATTTATAAAAATTCATGTTGTCAATATAATCCCATACTTTTTCTGGTAACATCGGCATTATATTTTTTCTTGCCTTTATTGCATTTCTTATAAAGCTCGAAGAAATCTCCACAACTGGTGCTTCTACTCTTTGAATTTTTGGATGATCCTTAAATTGATTTTCCACCATTCCTGTAGAAACCCTTGGATATACATATATAAAATACCTTTCGAGAATTACTTCGTAATTTTTCCATTTATGAAAACTCTTTAAATTGTCCTCACCCATTATAATAGAAAAGTCCAGATCTGGATAATTTTCTTCCAATTGCACTAGGGTATTTACAGTATAATTGGGTTGTGGGAGTTTAAACTCAACATTAGATGGCTTTAATTTTGGGTATTTTTCACAGGCTAAATAAACCAATTCCAGTCTGTGATTATTAGCAAGCAAACTTGCTTTTTTCTTAAAGGGATTTTGTGGAGTTACCACCATCCAAATTTCATCCAGATCTGAAAATTCCACCATGTAATTGGCAATTATCATGTGGCCTATATGAATTGGATTGAAAGTACCAAAATAAAGCCCGATCTTCTTTTTCATTCTCCAGAGTTATCTGCATTCACAAATTTAGAAACTAAATTATAGGCTTCTTCCAGGGCTTTTAGTAAGTTGTTGTTTTCAATGATAAAGTCAAATTGGGGTGCTGTAGCAAGTTCAATTGATGCTTTTGCAACCCGCATATTTATTTTATCTTCCGATTCCGTCTTGCGTTTTTTTAAGCGAATTTTTAACTCCTCAATGCTAGGAGGTTTAACAAATACAGCCAATGTCCGCTCGGGATAGATATGTTTAATATCCAGTCCGCCCACAACATCTATATCAAAAATTACGTTTTTTCCAGAAGCCCAGATCCGGTCGATTTCGGTTTTGAGCGTTCCATAAAAATTATCCCGATACACTTCTTCCCATTCCAAAAACTCATCGTTTTTTATCTTCTTTTTGAAATCTTCCAAAGAGAGAAAATAATAATCGTTTCCTTCAACCTCTTCTTCTCTTGGAAGTCTGGAAGCTGCCGAGATCGAGAAGTCCAGGTTCAACTCCGGTTTGGAAAGTAAGTATCGTACAATGGTGGTTTTTCCCGATCCTGAAGGAGCTGAGAAAACAATTAGTTTGCCGGTTTTCATTTAAAGTACATTTAAAAGTTGTTCTTTTATTTTTTCAAGTTCATCTTTCATTTGCACCACCAATTGTTGCATTGGGAAAAAATTAGATTTGCTGCCAATTGTATTGATTTCCCTACCCATTTCCTGCGAGATAAATCCTAATTTCCTACCGTTAGAATCCTGAGATTCCAAGGTTTCTTTAAAGTATTTGAGATGATTGTCCAAACGCACCTTTTCTTCGGTAATATCAAATTTTTCAATGTAATAAACCATTTCCTGCTCAAACCTATTTTCATCTACCTTTTCCTTCAAATCGGCGACTCCTTTAGCCAATCGCTCTCTCACTCCCACAATTCTTTGGGGATCCATCGCAATAATTTCAGCAAGTAAATTCTCAATGTTGGCGACCCGGAATTTCAAGTCCTTTTCCAAAGCACTTCCTTCATCATTTCGGAATTTGTTTATTTCCTTTAAAGCTTCATTAACAGCATCTTCAATGGAGGCAAATTCGGTTTCGTCTATTTCTTCCCTTTCAGTCTTCAGGACATCGGGCATTCGTACTGCCATTTTCAAAAGTTCAGTTTCATCCCCATCCACGATAGCTTTTAATTGCTGGATGTATTTTTTAACAACTGCAGGATTCACCGAAGCTGTGGTTTCTTCGCCTGTAACTTCTACATATAAAGAAAAATCAACTTTTCCACGGCTAAGCGATTTGGCGATCAGATTGCGCAAAGGCAATTCCTTTTCCCGATATTGTCCAGGGATCCTTGCGTTGAGGTCCAGGCTTTTGCTGTTAAGCGATTTTATTTCTACTGTAATTTTTTTGGATGGAAGTTGCAAAAGGCTTTTTCCAAAACCGGTCATAGACTGAATCATGCTTGATTTTTATAAAGTTGCGCAAAGGTAAGCAAATATGTGTAACCCTATATTTCGGTTTACGTCATCAAAAAACCAAATTGGTTTTTCAAATGATCCAATGATTTAGGATTTTTTAGGTTTCTCTCAATATATATTTCAGATTAGAGATGATTCAATAAATTCCAAGGCCCGTTCTTCGGTGTAGGTTTGTTTTTTATTCTGTAGAAATCCAACATGGCCTCCATGAGTCGGCATTTCAAGGTAAAAATACGAGCTCTTTTCAGCAAGTGTCACTGGTGAGGACGTAGCAGAAAGGAAACTGTCGTTTTTTGCATTGATGAGCAAAGTAGGAATTCGAATATTAGGTATAAATTGTAATGCGCTGCTTTTCTGATAATAATCGAGCGCATTTACAAAACCATGAGCCTTGCTGGTGTAAAGATCGTCTATTGAAAATAGGTCTTTACATTTTAAAATTTGTTCTTTAAGAAGGTTCTCCGGGAAATGTTTTTCACGCAGATATAATTGTTCTTTTAAATTTTTGACAAAGCGTCCGGAATAGATCATGTTTTTAGGTTCTTCCAGTTTTTTAAGAGAACCGTGCAAATCACAGGGCGCTGAAATGGCTACCGCCGCTTTTAGTTGAGGTGGCAATTTATTTCCTTCGCCTAAATACTTCAGCATTAAATTTCCGCCAAGGCTAAATCCGTTTAGAGCCAGACTTTGATATTTACTTTTTGAAATGATATGTGAAATAATCAAATCCAAATCGGAACTGGCTCCTGCATTGTAAGATTTATACAAGCGATTGATTTCACCGCTGCAACCTCTAAAATTTAAAGCGGCAACGTCCCATCCATTTTGGTTGAAATAATAGGCAAGACCTAAAATGTAAGGGCGTTGGGCATTTCCCTCCAGCCCATGCAAAATAACCAATACCTTTTTTGAAGTTCCGTAAAAGGAATAGCTCCAGTCCAAATCCAGAAAATCTCCATCCTCCAATTCCACCCGTTCCCTGGTTTGTGAAACCGGGGAAACCCTTCGGAACTTGGCCGCGTAAATTGTTGAAATATGATAATTTCTGAATCGTAGCGGTGGAAAATATCTGTTTTTTAAGACTGGCATAGAATCCAAATTAAACATTTTTTTTATAGACTTCGAAATTTATATGAAAAATAACAAGTATGTGTGCATTTAAATTATGTGTATTTTTACGAAAACTGTCATATATGTATGTAAAGGAATTTGATATAAGATGGAGTGATTTAGATGCAAACCGGCATCTGGCAAACTCAGCATATGTTAATTTTATGAGTCATACCCGGATGGCTTTTTTTATGGATAATGGATTTGGGCAGAGAGAATTGGAGGCACATAACATTGGGCCAGTAGCATTTTATGAACACATCTATTATTTTCAGGAGATTTTTGTAGGGAAACCGGTGAAGGTGAGTCTTCAACTAAAAGGACTTTCCAAAGATGGAATGTATTTTGAATTTATTCATAACTTTTATGATGATAAAGGGCGCAATCTTGCGAGTTGTGAAATGATGGGAGGTTGGATTGACCTGAAAGAGAGAAAACTGGTTAAATTGCCTTCTGATTTATTTAAAAATTTAAACAATCTCACCCATACCGAGGATTTTAAAGTTCTTACCAAGGAAGACTCCCGGAAATTTGGGAAAAGACCTAAGGATGTTGAGGTGAGTTTTCTCTAAGTTTAGGTTTTTTGGTCACCATATAAACTCCTGAAAACACCAATATCGCCGCGATAATTTTTACGGCATTAAGCGAATCGGCTCCCGTGCCAATTGCAAATACTATCGCAACAAGAGGCTGAAGATAAATAAAAGCACTTAATCCGGAAGCAGATAATTCTTTCAGCGCAAAGATATTTAGCAAATAGGTTAAAAAAGTGGTACAAACTACCACAAAACCAAATTTCCAAAGTGCTTCCACTGGAATGGAAGTCCATTCAACTTCTAAAAATTCCGAAATAGAGATTGGGAAATTTACAATAACCCCAAATAAAAACAACCATTTCATAAGTGTGAAAGGATGATATTTAGCGGTTAAGGGTTTTACCATAATCAAATAGATGCCATAAGAAAGCGCATTCAGAATCACAAATAGATTTCCGAGCGGAATATTTGGTGCATTCACTGTTTTTTGGGTACTAAAAAGCACGAGTGTCAATGCACCTGCTAATCCGGTGATGATGCCCGCGGTTTTTAACCAGGTGATTCGTTCGTGGATAAGAAGGGCGGCCATCATCAAAACGAGAATAGGGGAAATAGTCATTATTACAGAACTATTGATGGGTGATGTCAAACTGAGGCCTTTAAAAAACACCAGCATATTAATTGCCATTCCAAAAAAGGTGCAACCAATAATTCTTGGCCAGTCGGAGGTTGCTATTTTTTCTTTTGGTCCCCAAAAGCCAATCAGCCAAAACAGAATGGCAGCACCCAATACTCTTAGAAGAATAAATCCGAAAGGATCAATATAGATGGGCATCAAAGCCTTTGCAATGGTATGGTTTAAACCATAAATAGTACTCGCAGCTGTAGCGGCTAAAATGGCTAATATTCGTTTATTCATTAATACATCTTTTGGCTGCTTCAACCGTTTTTTGTGCGTTGCCAATAAAAATTTTGTCGTTATTTAGAACTACTGGACGTTTTAAGAAAGTGTAATGATCGAGGATCAAATTCTTATAAAGATCTTCGGTAAGTTTTTCATTTTTTAAATTTCGTTCCTTATACAACCTTGCCCTTTTGCTGAATAAAGCTTCATAACTTCCTGAGAGGTTCCTCATCTCCTTTAACTGTTCCCTGGTTATGGGCTCTTCTTTAATGTCCTGTAGTATAAATGCAGCAGAAGGTTCTAATTCTTTCAGGATCTTTTTACAAGTAGTACAGGTAGAGAGATGGTAAATTTTCTTCATTAAAGAATTTTTTTTGAAAGGGTGATTAGTTGAAGCTTAGAGATTTAAGAATAAAACGATTAGCAAGGTTTAACGAATTTTGATAAATTCCTCAACATCCTGTATCGGGATTTCCAATTGAATACCTCCTTCAGCATAAGAGGCAACTTCATAGGCATTGTATCTTAAAATGATCTTATTTTTTGAAAATCCAATATTCTTTGGCAACTGAAACCTATCATTTTCAAATAACAAACCTGTACTGTTTATTGGTTGATCTTTTGGAATATTATTTTTCAACCTAAAAATATTTTCGGCATAATCTATAAATTTATCTTCAAATATATCTTTCTTCGATAGTTGATCTCCTGTTTTGGAATTAAAATTTATATAACTCAGGCTCGTATAGCCGTGGGCGCCACCGGTAAAAAGTGCCAGGTCAAATTCAATGGAAATTAAATCTGATGATCTGTGGGAAATCCTGCCTAAGATGGAAGCCTCCCAGGGAATGTTTTCTTCAGGAAACTCCTTTGAGGTAGATTCGTAATCTTCAATAAAATTTTCTGATAAATCTTCCAGGTTCTTAAAATTATTTTCCTCCTGATAATCAATTAATTGAATAACATGCTCCTCAACCTTACGATTGATTTTTTTACTTCGGGTTTCATAATCCAGAGCCCAGGGAATTTCAATACTTATATAAGTACAGTTTTCCTCTTCCGGAATGCAATTTTCTACTGAGACCTTTTCAATAGAAAGAACTTCAAATTCCAGTTTTTGTTTATCTTTCTCACATCCCACCAACAAAACAGAGAATATAAAGGCTAATAGTATTTTTTTCACAATTAAAAAGCAGAGTTAAATTTTGGGATAAAGGTACACGCTATTTTGTCAATCCCCAATACGAGTAGTATATTTGAGTTTATTATTTAAAATAAAATCCCTGCAGGGAAATATTTTTAAAAATGCCGATAAAACCTTATTTATTAAGGATTTAAATATTGACTTATATTGATAAACTTATGAAATTCAATACAAAAACAATACATGGTGGACAGCACAATGTTGATCCAGCCTATGGAGCTGTGATGCCACCAATTTATCAAACCAGCACTTATAGTCAAACTACTCCAGGAGGCCACAAAGGATATGAATATTCCAGAAGTGCAAATCCTACACGTACAGCTTTGGAAAATGCATTGGCAAGCATTGAAAACGGTAAATTCGGACTCGCATTTGGATCGGGACTTGCAGCTATTGATGCGGTGATGAAACTTTTTAAACCCGGTGATGAAATTATTTCTACCAACGATTTGTATGGAGGTTCTTATCGTCTCTTCACCAAAATTTTTGAAGGATTAGGAATTAAATTCCATTTTATCGGAATGCAGGATGCCGGGAAAATAGAAGCTCATATTAATAGAAACACAAAGCTTATTTGGGTTGAAACCCCTACAAACCCGATGATGAATATTATTGATATTGTAGAGGTTTCCAAAATAGCAAAAAAACACCAGGTGTTGCTTGCAGTAGATAATACGTTTGCCACCGCCTATTTGCAACAACCTTTAAATTTGGGTGCCGATATTGTAATGCACAGTGCTACAAAATATCTCGGTGGTCACAGTGATGTGGTTTTGGGTTCTCTTGTAGTTGATAATCAGGAATTGGCAGATAAATTATACTTTATACAAAATGCAAGTGGAGCTATTGCTGGTCCAATGGATAGTTTTCTAGTATTGAGAGGAATCAAGACCTTGCATATAAGAATGCAGCGCCACTGTGAAAATGGAGAGAAAATCGCGAAATACCTGAGATCGAATCCTAGAGTAGCCAAGGTGTTTTGGCCGGGTTTTGAGGATCACCCAAATCACGATATCGCAAAAAAGCAAATGACAGGTTTTGGAGGAATGATCTCTTTTACTACTGCTGAAGGAACTAAAAAAAGCGCAGTAACTTTTCTGGAAAAATTACAAGTTTTCACCTTAGCAGAATCATTGGGAGGAGTAGAATCTCTTGCTGGCCATCCGGCAAGTATGACTCATGCATCTATTCCAAAGGAAGAACGGGAAAAAACGGGAGTTGTTGATTCCTTAATCAGATTGAGTGTTGGAATTGAAGATTATGAGGATTTAATTGAAGATTTAAAACAAGCATTAGGATAAAAGTATGCTATCATCTTATGCTTAAGTATTATTTAGGGGCTTTCAATTAGAGTTGATGAATATCAGTAATTGATATAATAAATATAACCAACGTTCATCCAATAAACCCATTCGTTTGACTTGTTTTGTGGGTATTTTATTTTATCGATATTTAATCCGTCTATCCAATCGGTATCATAATAATGCCATCGTGCTTCCACTGCCAGATCGCTGGATTTACTAAGCCTGTATCGAACTCCAATACTGGCTGCAACTGCAAGAGCAGAGCCACTGTCAAGATTAATACCATCTCTAAAAGTAGGAAAAACATTTGCAGGATCGCTTAAAGGCCCAAGGTCTGAATAGGCATCGGGTTGGTAATTGACAAAATGAACCCCAAGACTTGCAAAAGGGGAAAACGAATATCCAAAAGAGGTATAATCCCGAATGCTTATGGGATAATATTCAAGATGAGTACCAATCTCAAAGGTTTGAGTTTGCCCGTGCATAGACTGTAACAATTTTCCACTACTGGTGTTTTTTGAGGCTACAGGGCCATAATGGTTCAATCTCATATAAAAATAATCAATTTCCGTTCGAATTTTAAAATGATCGTTGAAATATTTGTCGGAAGTATAACAGTTACATTCAGCCTTATAGGCAAAATTCATATAATGAACCAGTCCAATTCCAATCCCTGTGTTTTTTGCATTATTCTCTACATTCCAGCGTTCACCATAATCTGTAAAAAAGGAAAGTGGACCCACCAATACTCCAATCTCGTGAGAAATACCAAGTTGGGCAAAACTGCTTTCCTTTGTAAAAAGAGAGAGTAATAAAATAAGTAAAGCCAATCGGGATTTCCCCATAGGTTACAAGTTAATGGAAACAAATATATAAAATTGAAGTTAACTAATTTAGAACAAATTCAGTCCCTAAAAAAGGAAACTAAAAACTAGAATTTATAATCTAGGTATTAAGTTAAAACGGCATGTTCTTATAATATTACTTTTATATTTGTATAGATTATACTTTTTTAATTCAAAACAATATTTAGCACTATAATATGGAGCAAAATGTAAAAAATTTTTTGGACATGGTTTCAATTAGAAACCAGAATGAACCAGAATTCTTGCAAGCTGTGCACGAGGTCGCAGAAACAGTAATCCCATTTATCGAAAAAAATAAAAAATATCAAAATGAATTGCTCCTTGAGCGTATGGTTGAACCGGAAAGGGTGATCATGTTTAGGGTGCCGTGGATTGATGACAAGGGAAAAACCCAAATTAATCGCGGGTTTAGAATTCAAATGAATTCAGCAATTGGGCCTTATAAAGGAGGCTTGCGTTTTCACCCTACAGTAAACTTAAGTGTTTTAAAATTTCTCGCTTTTGAACAAGTCTTTAAAAATAGCTTAACAACCTTGCCAATGGGTGGCGGTAAAGGAGGTTCTGATTTTGATCCAAAAGGAAAATCGGACATTGAAGTGATGCGTTTCTGCCAGAGTTTTATGACTGAATTACAGCGGCATATTGGTGCAGATACAGATGTGCCTGCCGGAGATATTGGAGTTGGTGGTCGTGAAATTGGATTTTTATTTGGTCAGTACAAACGCCTAAGAAATGAATTCACAGGTATTTTAACTGGAAAGGGTATTTCGTATGGCGGATCATTAATTCGTCCTGAAGCCACCGGATATGGAAATGTGTATTTTTCGCAAAATATGCTTCAGCTTAAAGGAGAAAGTTTTGAAGGTAAAACTGTTGTAATCTCCGGATCCGGGAATGTTGCTCAGTATTCCGTGGACAAAGCGACTCAACTTGGAGCAAAGGTGGTTACAATGTCAGACTCTGGTGGCTATATTCTAGATGAGGCTGGAATTGATGAAGAAAAACTGGCTTTTATAATGGAGCTCAAAAATGAAAAACGGGGTAGGATCAGCGAATATGTGAAGCAATACTCTTCAGCCAAATATTTTGAGGGACAAACTCCCTGGGCTGTAAAATGTGACATCGCCATGCCATGTGCTACTCAAAATGAACTGAATGAGGAAGATGCCAGGACATTGGTGAATAACGGTTGTATTTGTGTTGGGGAAGGTGCGAATATGCCTTGCACTCCTGAGGCTATAGAGGTGTTTCAAAAGGCGAAGATTCTTTTTTCCCCGGGAAAGGCTTCTAATGCTGGAGGTGTGGCTACCTCAGGTCTTGAAATGTCACAAAACTCGATGAGATACAATTGGACTTCTAAAGAAGTTGATAAGAAACTTCACGAGATCATGAAAGAAATTCACGAGAAATGTGTTCAATACGGCACTGAAAGTGACGGCTATGTAGATTACGTTAAGGGAGCCAATATAGCAGGATTTGTAAAGGTAGCAAATGCTATGCTTGCGCAAGGAGTTGTATAATTTAAACTTTTGAAAATTTCTATTGAAGCCGCTCCATGAGCGGCTTTTTTACTTAACTTCCGATAAATTTTGCTTTATTATGCTGGTCAAAACAAATGCCATTGTTATTAGTGCTTTAAAATATGCCGAAGCAGATTTGATCGTAAAATGTTATACCCAAAAAACGGGTCTAAAATCTTATATGTTGCGCGGAATATTGAAATCGAAGCGGGGGAAATTCAAAGCTTCACTTTTTCAGCCTTTGACTCAATTGGAACTGGAGGCGAAACATAAAGATAAAGGCGGCCTGGAATATTTGCAGGAAGCAAAAATTTTAGTACCCTATAAAACGCTGCATACCCAAGTGGTAAAATCGGCCATGGTATTATTTATTTCTGAAATACTGCGAAATTCAATTAAGGAAGAAGAGCAAAATGAAAGTCTGTACGAGTATTTGGAAAATTCCATGAACTGGCTGGATAACGATCAAAATATAGCCAATTTCCATTTATTGTTCTTATTGAAACTTACCAGTTACCTTGGTTTTTATCCCGATGATGAAAATATGGAATTCAACTATTTTAATATGCTGGAAGGCGTTTTTTGTGATACGAAGATAAATGATTATTGCATAGATGGCAACAATCTAAGCCTTTTGAAGCAATTAATAGGCACAAATTTTGATGATTTGAACTTGTTAAAATTAAATCAAATCCATCGATCAAATTTTCTGGTTATGTTGCTTGATTATTATCAGTTGCATATTGAGTCTTTTAAAAAACCCAGATCGCTTTCGGTGCTCAATGAAATTTTCAATTAATGCGATCTGTTTTTGTAATTATTTCCTTCCTTTTTTTAATCAGTAGCCTTCGTGCACAGGAAATAATGGTTTTATCAAGGGAATCCCATGCGCCACTTCTAAACGTGACAATTTTCAATCTAAATAAATCAAAAAGTGTATTGACCAACTTTGATGGAAGGGCCGACATTTCAAAATTTGGGATGAATGAAATTCTAATTTTCAACCACCTTTCACATTTAGAATACAAAACCACCAAGGATGAGATTCAGTCAAAAAATAATCGGGTTTATTTAGAACCGGATAAAAACCTGCTTCAGGAAGTAGTGCTTTCTGTCGCAAAATTTGCCCAAAAAAAACAGGATATACCACAGAGAATCCTGAGCATTTCTTCAGAAAACATCCGGTTTTCCAATGCTCAAACCGCGGCCGATCTATTGGAGAATTCCGGCCAGGTATATGTTCAAAAAAGTCAATTAGGCGGTGGAAGCCCTATGATTCGAGGGTTTTCTACCAACCGGCTTTTAATTACAATGGATGGAGTGAGAATGAATACCGCAATATTTAGAAGTGGGAACCTTCAAAATGTAATTTCCATAGATCCTTTCGCACTGGAACATGCTGAAGTTATTTTAGGTCCTGGATCGGTGGTTTACGGAAGTGATGCAGTAGGCGGTGTCATGAATTTTTATACATTAAAACCAAGATTTTCCATGACAGAGGAGACCAGCTTTTCAGGAAATGCGGTTACCAGATATGCTACCGCAAATAATGAAAAAACCGTCCATGCCGATTTGAATATAGGGCGAAGAAATTGGTCGTTTTTGAGCAGTATCACATATTCAGATTTCGGCGATTTAATGATGGGAAGTCATGGTCCCAAAGAATATTTAAGGCAAGAATATTCGGTAAGAAAGTATGGAGAAGATGTAATTATTGATAATCCCGATCCAAAAGTTCAAGTTCCTACGGGTTACAATCAAATAAACCTGCTTCAAAAAATAGCCTATATGGCAGATGATAACTGGGTATTTAACCTGGGAATTTATTTTTCTACGACTTCAAATTTTCCACGTTATGACAGGCTTTATCAAAAAAGGGACGGACAATTCCACTCGGCAGAATGGTATTACGGGCCGCAAACCTGGTTTTCAGGAAATTTTAAGATAGATAAAAGCGGAAACGGAAAAGTTTATGATAAAGCCCAATTTACGGGGGCTTATCAGTATTTCGAAGAAAGTAGGAACAACAGGGATTTCGGAAAAGAGCTTCTATATTCTTCCGAAGAGAATGTAGATGCTTATTCTGTCAATTTTGATTTTGAAAAAGATTTAGATAAAAATAAATTGTTTTACGGACTGGAATATGTTTTAAATAATGTGTTCTCGGAAGCAAATCAAACGGATATTGTCTATAATTCCTCCCTTCCTGATGCTTCAAGATATCCTGATGGTTCTTCCTGGCAATCTTTTGCTGCTTATTTAAGTTTTAAATGGCACATGAATCCAGAGCTTGTGTTGCAAACCGGTGCTCGTTATAACCATATATTTCTAAAAGCCGATTTTGATAATTCATTATTCGATTTTCCGTTCGAAAACGCCGATCTAAGTACAGGAGCATTAACGGGAACCACCGGTTTAAGCTGGCAACCAGCGAAGTCAATAACTTGGAAAATCAATTTATCTACAGCCTTCCGGGCTCCAAATATAGATGATGTTGGGAAAATATTTGACTCGGAGCCGGGTTCGGTAGTTGTTCCAAATCCAGATTTAAAACCTGAATATGCTTATAACGCGGAAGCTGGAGTGAATTGGAAAATCACGGAATCCATCGGGATCGACCTGGCAAGTTTTTATACCCATCTGGACGATGCACTGGTAAGGCGTGATTTCGATCTAAATGGGGTTTCAACTATAGAATATCAGGGAGAACCAAGTAATGTGCAGGCAATACAAAACGCTGCCAAGGCTTATGTTTATGGTTTTGAAGGGGGGATTGAATTGAAATTCACCACCAACCTCGCAATGACTTCTCATCTGACACTTACCAAAGGTAAGGAAGAACAAGATGATGGTAGCACTGCTCCGTTAAGACACGCAGCACCCTTGTTTGGGAATGCCCATTTGGTTTGGAAAGATAAAAAACTCACAATAGATTTATTTGGTGAGTATAACGGGCAATTTGATTTTGAGGATTTAGCGCCTTCGGAACAAGGAAAGGCCTATTTGTATGCGATAGATCAAAAAGGAAATCCATATTCACCTTCCTGGTACACTATCAATTTAAGCGGGCAATACGCAATCAATGATAACTTACAGGCTACAGCTTCCTTTGAAAATATTTCAGACCAAGGTTACCGCACCTATTCTTCGGGAATTTCAGCTGCTGGCAGAAATTTGATCTTAGCAGTTAATTATAGTTTTTAGATTATCAAAACAAAGTTCAGATTAAGCTTACAGGTATTAAATACTTATTAGCTTTAAGTTAGTATCATTTTACTTTTTCCAGCTAAAAACCTTCTCTTTTCTCAAAAATGATTATTTTCGCACCTCATAAGAAATTTTGATAAAATGAGCACAAAGTTCCCTGAATATAAAGGACTTGACTTACCAAAAGTAGCTGAGGAAATCTTAGCCT